>Ga0209212_1000645_pt1 | contig 65447 bp, 68 predicted proteins | sample RifGroC2_FD_183996 | JGI IMG/M metagenome (GOLD analysis project Ga0209212, IMG submission 183996) | Groundwater microbial communities from Rifle, Colorado, USA - Groundwater C2 (SPAdes) (version 2) | ecosystem: Environmental > Aquatic > Deep subsurface > Groundwater | place: Rifle, Colorado...
CCGCCTAAGGTATATCAAGGATAACCCCTGCTAATTCTGAAAAAGAGAATACGCAAAACTGCCAAATAATGATTTTCCGTTTGCTTCGCAAATGTTGTTCAAACCTAAAATCAATTACGCAGTTTCGCTTAACATGTCGAAAATCGCAGATTTTCGAGCATCATCAAAAATCTTTGATTTTTGAGATTCTCTTTTTCGTAAGGCTCCAAAGTCTTTGTAAAACAAAAAACTTTGGAGGTTGATTAAAATGGAAATAAGCATAGGAAGAAATCATGAATTGAAATTAAGGGCTTTTGATTTAATGCAGGAACTCAAAAGTAAGAATATATCTGAAGATGCGATTATTGATAGAATTCATGTCGAATTTAGTTTAAATAAAGGAACTTTACTTCAATGGTATTATGGTTCCTATAGGCCCTGCGGTAGAAAAAGAGAAGTCACATATAAACCTGAATTATTCTACGTCTTAGGCGCTCTGTTGGGCGATGGTTGCACTTACAATTGGAAAATTACCCTAAACTATGTTATTCTTGTTGGAGATTACAATTTTACAACAAAATTTGCAGATATGATATACCTATGTACCGGAACAAAAATTAAAGCTTACATAGACAGAAGTAAAAATATATGGTTTGTGAGATACAATAATTTCAAATTATACTATCTATTCAAAAAATAAGAGAAGATTTAAATAATTTGGAACAGCTAATAAAGGACAAGAAATCTGCCTTACTCTTCGTGGAAGGATTTTTTGATGCTGAAGGTTGTGTTAAGATTATAAAGGAGAAAGTCAGGAAAACTCCAAAAATTTGCTTGGACATTACCAACACAGATTTTAGAATTCTAGAAGTGGTTAAAAAATTACTGCAAGAGCATCTTGGAATTGAAGCTAGATATTCAATTCAAAAGCCAGAAATAGGCAAAGATGGCAGCCTAAGGAAAGTTGCGTATCACTTAAGAATCTATAAGAAAGAATTTGTGAAAATATTTTTTGAAAATATCAGCACGACAAAATTAAAAGAAGAAAAAGTTATTTACGTCAAAAATTGGCTAAATAATGGAAAATAAATATTACTTTTTAGCTTTTTTATAATTTTCTTCAACTTGCTTCCAATTTAAGACGTGCCAAAAAGCTTCTAGATATTCATTCTTTCTGTTTTGCCTCAAAATATAAAATGCGTGTTCCCACATATCTATGCCGAGCAAAGGGGTCTTTCCATCCATTAAAGGAGAATCTTGGTTTGGCGTCTTAATCACTTCAAGTTTACCATCCTTAATGACTAACCAAACCCAGCCGCTACCAAAGATAGTCATAGCCGCATTTGTAAATTCTTCCTTGAATTTGTCAAAGCCGCCGAAAGTGCACTTAATTGCATCACCAACATTGCCATGTGGCTCTCCGCCCGCATTCGGCCCCATTACCTGCCAAAAAAAGCTGTGGTTTGAATGCCCTCCACCGTGATTTCTTACAGCAGTTCTTATGTTTTCAGGAACGTCGTTTAATTTCTTTAATAATTCATTTACATCCATGTTTTCAAATTGGGTCCCTTTTACTGCGCCATTTAATTTGTCTATGTAAGCCTGATGGTGCTTCGTATGGTGTATCTCCATAGTTTTTGCATCAATATACGGCTCAAGAGCATTGTATTCATACGGCAATTTCGGCAATTCGTGCATTTATACCACCTCGATTCTGTTAAAATTAACTATTGTTAACCGGGATACTTCGATTCTATAAATAATTTTTGTTTATGCTTGGCATATTGATTGTCTTTATTCATTTCACCACTTTCCAAAGCTCAACAAAAAAGAAAGATTTAAATAAACAAACTTTGAGAAACCAGACTAAGTTGGATTCAATTAAAAAGGTGAAATGAGATGGGGTTTTACACTAAGTACTGGAGCACACTGCTCAAGGGCCCTGGCGCCACGCGATTCAAAATCAGGGTCGAAGTGAGAAGAATAGAAAATTTTTATAACAAAGCCTCGCATTTATTATTCCACGAATTTCCACGCTTGATTGAAAAAGAGCACAGGGTAACAAAATTTCTCAAAGTTTTTAAGGAGTTTATAACAGACATAAAAAAAGTCGGGGAAAACTGCTTCAGAGTCCTATTTAATGAATCAACCCAAGACATGGCGGAATTCAGGGAGGTTCATGCTATTCTTCAGGACATCGGTGAGTTCTGGAAGAAAATGCCAAGGAAAAAAGTCTTTAAAGAGATAGAGCTCAATTTCCTGCTTCACATCATCAATGCGCTAAAAGACGACGAAATCAAGGAAAGAGGGGAGTACAGGCTGATTGAAGCCATTATAGATGAAACAGCAAATCCGGAAAAAGGTCACCAAAAGCTGATGGCAATGTTAAGGGACAAGTTCAGGAAAATGGACAGGACAAAACTGGAAGACATGTTTGAAAAAGTGGCCTGGAGAAGAGAGGCAAGAATCTCAAAGCAGATGATAAGTGCCACAAAATCCCATAAGAAAGCACTAGACAGAATACTAAAAAAAATTGTTAATGAAAAAAACGACAACAAATTGCAGCAATTGGCCTCAGAGCTTCAAAACCAGCTTGCACAAATTCAAGGCTACGTTGCAAAGATGTTCAAAGAATCTTATTATGTCAAAGAAAGAGCTATAATCATGGTATTAAGAATAATTTATCTGGTCATGTTTGCTGAAAGGTATCTCAGCAAAGAAAGCAGGGAGAGTTTGATTCCTAATGAGCCCACCAAAGAAGGGGAGCTGTCCCTCGATGAAGCTCTTGAGCATTTAGGCAAGGATTTCCATAACACTATCTCACAGGAGTTTAGAATTGTAGTACATGACGTGGAAGCATTGGAAAGGGAAGCTGAAGCGTTAAGAAGACAGCCCTGATTTCCGTAAAAAAGAGGCCCGCTCAAAATGATGCAGATGCGCGATTGGACAATAGGTGCCATAGGCGTAATCGTTGGCGCTCTCGGCCTGCTCTCGCTGCTGAAAATCCTGCCATTTGAATTATCAAGAAGCGCGCTTGTTTGGATTGCGGCAATAGCCGGAATTATTCTCGCCTATGCCGCGATTATTGAAGTCACAAACAGCAACATAATGGGAACAGTTTCGATAATAGCCGCCGGAGTGATTTTAATTTTTTCTCTGCTGCCTGCGCTAAGCAGCATGGGGATTCTCGGAAGCTGGGCGGCATTTGGGTGGGTAGGAGAAACAGTTTACAAACTGATTCTTGTTGTTGAAGGGGGATTTCTAGCAATGGCCACGTTCGCAATGGAATTATAACCAGTTCCAAGAATAAAAAAATTAAGAAAAATATTAAAAATATCTTAAGTCTACTTGCAGAACGGGTTTGGAATGCCTGGCACATAATGTATCCAAAACCAAGCTACTACCAATCCAAGCACCATAGCGACAATGAACAGCATGGCTGGATGCGTCACAAACGCCCTTCTATTTTTTAAAAATTTCATTAAAATCATCTTTTTTAATTTATTACTTGCAGAACGGGTTCGGGATGCTTATGTAATTTATCCATACATACGCCAGCACTAATCCAAGCACCATAGCGACAATGAACATCGTTGCCGGATGCGTAACAATCCCCTTCTTGTTTTCTAAAAACTTCATTAAAATCACCTTTTCCTGTTTAATGAAGTTTTTAGAAAACAAGAAATATTTAAAAGTTTCTATTTTAAAATTTTATTTGGAAAATTGAAGGAGTAATTCCAAGAAACAAAAAATTAAACGCGCCAGCGAGGATTCCCACCAACCTTTTAGAAAAAGCTTGACCAAAACTATGCAATGCGGGATATAAAATCCCGCGGAACGATAAAAACGCGCCAGCGAGGATTCGAACCCCGGGCCTATAGCTTAGAAGGCTATCGCTCTATCCAGGCTGAGCTACTGGCGCACAGGATAATAGCAAATTAGTTTATTTATAAAAGTTATTAATATAAGAACTTACTGCTGCATCGACTCATCCCACGAGGCAGCCCACATAGTGCAGTGCTTCTTGCCTTCCCAGTAATAGAAACAGCTCTTGCCAAAGCGCTCCCATCTTACGCATCCAACGCAGCTCGGAGGCGCATTGGATTTTTTCGGACTTTCTTCTGTTTTTTCTTCCGCCATTTTAGTCAAGGAACTCTTCCCTCTTTATCTTCTCAGGCAAATACTTCTCCGATATAAATGTTATCCCTTTTGATGACAGTGACTGAATTTCCAGCTTGGCTCCAAAGTCTTTCATCATCTTGAACTGCCGCTGCCATTCTTTGTTCTTTTTGAACCAGTCATAATCTGAAATCTGCTTTAATCTGGTCATGTCCACATCCTTGAATTTGATGAAGTGCTTTTTCAAATCATAATTCCCAACGTCATCTGCCGTGACCCCCAAAAATCTTGCATCCTGCAAAGTCATGCTGCCGGACATGTGCGCAAGATTAATTGAGCCAAATTTCAGTACGGAATAAATATAAAATCCCCACGGGTCGAAATCCGCAAGAACATAAATCGGCAGCTTGTGCTCTTCAGTCAGCCTCTGCAGCAGCCTCCTAATCCCTCTGGTGGTCTGGCCCTGCGAAGTGACAATCAGGCAGTTCTGCTTTTCCCAGAATTTGTCCTCGTGCAGCCTTTCCCAGACTGCCTGTTTCTCCATGTAAATTATGTATTTTGCCTTGACGCTTTTGAATTCAATGTTCTCGACATTTGACGGTATGCTCCATCCTCCTGACCCGAGCTTTGACCAGTTTATTGAATCTCCTGAATCTTCAATCACAACATTTCCGGCAACGGAGCCCATCTTGTTCGCATTGATATTAATCTGCTCCCTTGATAATCCGGTAATCAATTCCAAGTCTTCTATTGCCTTGTCGCTCTCCGGCTGCTCATCAACAATGTTAATATTAGACTGTGGAATCGTTCTCTTGGCCATATAAAATACGTCTCTCAGGCTCGCGTGCTTTCCTACATCAAGAAGATTCTTGCTTACTTTTGCAACTTCCAGCGTCTGCAAAAATTTCTTTGCGTGCCCAACGTTAAAGAAAGTTCTTTTCTGCTGCTTGTCTCCCAGCCCTAATGTTTCTGTCTCTTTGTCAAAAACCACGTTGGATAAGCTTCGCACGCTGAATTCTATAGTCGGATTCCTGCCTTTATCTATGTCACCAACTAATCTTTTCCCTAAATCCTCAAGCTCCTTAACCGGCTTCTTTTCCTGTTTCTTCATTTTTGTTTTAATTTTGGATTAGCCATAAACAAACGGGTCACCTCAATTGAATGTGTTTAAAGAGGTCGTTTCCGTTGATTACTATTTCTATTTATTAACATAACTGGTTTCGCGTTGGAATTCACTCTTCCTCTTTAACTTCTTCACTTGCATTTTCTTTCTTGTCAAATTTCATCCTGTATAATTTATCATCCTCATCTTCCTGCAGAATTTCCTGCTTAATCTCAGGCTTCACGAGCATTTTCTGCAGCCCCAGCAGAATCTTTTCTTTCTTCTCGCCGCTCAGGACGGATAATGAGTCTGCGACCTCGGGAATATATTTTTCAAACATATTTGCCCTTTCAATCTGGCCGCTGATTTTTGATTTTTTTCTGACATAAGAGCCAAGCATTCTTCCGCATTCCTGCAATCCCAGTTTTATTTCCTTGATAATTTCAGCATAATGTGCAATTGCCTCTTTTGACTCGGACGTGAACGGGACCCAGACAGATGACATATGCACGACAATCACAGCAGGCCCAACCGGAACTGAATCACCAGATTGCTGCAGCCCATATGGTTTCCAATTTGTTTCTATTATGGATTTTGTCATGCTGCAAGCCCCTTCCTGGTACAATAAAGGAACTCTGTTTGCAAATCTGAGAATATTTGTCCTTTCTTCCTTTGGAATTTCCCCGCCGTAGGCGATTCCAACTTCAATTACGAAAGGGTTTCCCCTGTAAACTGCGGCGCTTCTTGAAGTTGAGCAGTAAAATTCTGCCTTAATTTCCTTTCTTAGCCCTTTTTCAAGGGAATCTTTGCCGATTGGGCTCAGGCAGTCTGTCGGCGGCGCAATTATTTTTGTTTCCTGCATTCCTTTCAAAAGTTTTTCTGCCATGTCACGGCTTACTTCAGCTGGTTTTGAATTTGGCAATATGGCAGCACGCTCGCAAATTTCCTTCGCTGTTCCCGGGCCAACTCTTGAAAATTCTGCGGTAAGAAAACTCTGCAAAGTTCTTGACTCTGTCCATCTAAGCTTGTCCATCAGCATTCCAAGCTCAATCCCATAAGGATGTGGCTTAATCTCCTGGGCCTGTGACGGCAGCACATCTGTCGCCCTTGCGTAAATTACCTGCTCTGATTTCGGATTTGTATAGATTATCGTGACGTGCGGGTTGATGACTGCAGTCTGTTTCAGGTATTCGTCAACTGACTGGTTGCCCTTCAGATATTCCGCCTCGAGGTCAATCTCAACCCTTGTTCCGTGCTCCTTGTTCCACTCAACAACTTCTTCTTTCACAATGTTGGGCTTATTCGCCTGCGTGTCTATATTTAATTCATAATAATGAGACGGCTCTTTGCTGGAAATTCTTGAAGTGATTTTTGCAGGCCTTCCGGTTGTCAGCTGGCCGTATAGGACGGCAGCGCTGATTCCTATTCCCTGTTGCCCGCGCGCTTGCTTTAAAGTGTGAAACTTGCTCCCGTACAATAATTTTGCAAAAATGTTCGGGATTTGTTTTTTCACAATTCCCGGCCCGTTGTCTTCAATTACGACCCTGTACTTGAACTCACCCATTTCAATTATCTCAACATTTATCTCAGGCAGCACCCTCGCTTCCTCGCACGCATCCAAAGAGTTATCGACAGCTTCTTTTACCGTCATTAACAAAGCTTTTCTTTTGTTGTCAAATCCAAGCAGGTGCCTGTTCTTCGTGAAAAATTCAGCTACAGAAATCTCTTTCTGGTGTTTTGCCAGCTCGTATGCTATCGGCTCGTCTGTCTTTCCTATCTTCGCTTTTGCTTCCTGTTTTGGCATTTTCAGCTAAAATTTTTGATTGCTACTATAAATAGTTAATTATTAATTTCCATATTACTATACAGAAATCTTTTGTTTTTAATAAAAGGAATAAGAAATAATATTTAAAGTTTATCAAAATATATTATTACATCTCCATAATCGCTTTTCTCTTCATGTCCCGTCTTCTTCTCTCAAGCCATTTGTAGACGTTAGCATGAGTTGAGCCTTTCAGCAGCGATTCAACAGCATGCCTTGCGCTCGAAGCGGAATCCGGCGTTCCGATTATGCTGATTGTTTTTCCGAAAACTGAAATATTGCATTCGGTTAATTCCTCAATCAGCCTTCTGGATTTTCCTTCTTTTCCGATAACTCTCCCTTTCAATCGAAGCATCGCATTTATTGATTTTCCCGTGAATTCCCTTAAATCCACAACCTCAAAAATATAATCCGGCTTTAATAATAATTTTGCAATATCGGGATTAAATCCGCGGCCGATTGCCCTGATTATTTCCCTTGCAGTATACAGCCCCAAGGCATCTTCCCCGGAAACAAAAACATCCCCTTCCTTTGAGTCAATATTGAGCTTTGTTGACGTGGCTTCCTCTAGCTCTTTCTTCACAGCCCCTTCCTTGCCGATAATAACCGCAACACGGTTCTTCGGCACCTTCAGCTCATAAGCATATTCAGCCATTTTGTTCCTTGTAAGTTTTAGTTATTTTTAAGCCTATGGATTAAAATTTTTTGGTTTTAATATTTTAGTTTTATTATGATTCATTCTTTATTTTTTGATTGTTAAGATTATATTTCAACCATAACTTCATTTCCCAATAATTTTCTTTTTGGTCTCCTCTTCATCAACATTCAAACCAATCTTCCTAAAAAATGTGCATATGTTTCTCACGTCCCTGTCAAGGTATTCTCTTGCCCGCGAGCTTTGCAAGGGGGTTGTTTGAGAGAAATCTATGAAAACCGGAGTTTCATTGTGATTCAGTATGTTGAACGCCGACAAATCTGCATGCACCAGCCCGGCCTTGTGCAGCTTTTTCATATTATTGACTATTGCATCAAAAAATTTCTTTGGATTGTTTGGGATGTCATCCTTCAGTTTAGGCGCAATTATTCCGTGATCGCCGATAAACTCAAGCACAAGAACGTTGTTGGAAAAAGCCGAAGGAGTCGGGACGTTTACATTTGCCTCCCGCGCCTTCATCAAATTCCTGAATTCCCTCTGCACCCATGCAAAGATTACATTTCGCTTGCCTCCTTTCAGGTTCGGATATCGCGGATCGTCCTTGATGTAGTCGCTCATCCTGTTAAAATCGCATGTTTCAAGGCGGTAAATCTTAACCATTATTCTTGTTCCGTCTTTTTTCAATGCAGAAAAAACATTGCTTTCCTTGCCGATTGAAATCGGGCTTTCCAGCCCCTCAAAATGCCCCTGTGAAATCAATTTGTAGACCGTCCTCTGCGTGAACTGGTCAAATACATCCCCCCAGGTCTTGAAATCTTCTTTTGGCTTTGATTTTTGCGACATTATTGCTGTAAAATTGAAGTTTGTATTTAATATTATCTTAACATCCTTACACCACTTTAAAATAGTAAAAGAACCGAAAGATTTATATATATGTTCTATTATATAGTAGTAACATTAACGTTGGGGAACGTTTTTCGTTATAGTTTTTGAGGAGAAATCGCTATCACCTCTTTTTCCTCAGCAGGGCTTCGCAAGGAGCTTTGCTGGGGTTTTATTTTTAATGAAACTTTAATTGTCATAAAAGAGGGGATATTTTTTCCATACTGAAAATAAATAACCTATTATATATTATCTAACAAAGATTTATATAGATAGGTGTAATTCATGACATAAAGCCCGGCGCGAGAGTACCAAATGGAGCCGACGGTAAAACCAAGCTATGAGCTTTGGGGTTAGTGTTACGGGCTACAAATTTTATTTGTAATAATCAAAAAGCATCAGAACAAGGTTATCATCACTGTCATTCACCATTATTTGTTGGAATTGATTTACAATAGTGCGAATAGATAACTGACATAACTTGTTCTTAACGCTAAAAATATAATAAAACTGAGGAAGCTATATTATGTTCATCAATCACGTTAACACGTTATTTTACTTGATGGAGTAGTTGTATAGCTTCTTCTAAAAAATGCAGAGCTGTTGGCAAATTCGTGGGATTGAACAACGTGAAATTCCACTTGATTAAGGACTTAAAAACCGTGAGTTTTTAAGTTCCCGAAAATCCAAAAGATTTTCGATACGTCAACTGACTTTGCGGTTGGAGGCAGATTAAAATGGGTAAAATAAGCCAGGTATCATCCAAATATATTGTTCACGCCAACATAGAAATAGAAGGCGTAGTGGACAGGCCGGATGTTATTGGAGCAATTTTTGGGCAAACCGAAGGTTTGCTGGGAGCTGATTTAGAGCTAAGGGAGCTTCAGAAATCCGGAAGGATTGGGAGAATAGAAGTCAACACAGAAACAAGAACCGGAAAGACAAAAGGAACAATCATTATTCCATCTTCTTTAGACAAAGCGGAAACTTCAATCGTAGGCGCAGCTTTGGAAATTATCCAGAGAATTGGTCCGTGCAACGCAAAAATAGAAGTAACAAACATAGAAGATGTCAGAATCAGCAAGAGGAGCATGGTTATTGAGAGGGCAAAAGAATTGCTCAAGAAAATGATGGAAAACACCATGCCTGACTCCCAGGAATTGGCTGACGAAGTCACTTCATCCGTCAGGGTAATGGAAATAGTCGAATACGGCAAGGACAGGCTGCCGGCAGGCCCTGCAATCAATGAAAGCGACGAAATACTCGTTGTTGAAGGCAGAGCAGACGTTTTAAATTTGCTGAAGCACGGTTTCAAGAACGCAATCGCAATAAATGGAACTTCAGTTCCCGAATCGATAATCGAACTTTGCTCAAAGAAGGTTGTAACGGTTTTCGTTGATGGCGATAGGGGAGGCAATTTGATTATCAAAGAGCTGACTCAGGTTGCTGACATTGATTTCGTGACAAAAGCTCCTGACGGAAAAGAGGTTGAGGAAATCACAAAAAAGGAAATTCACAAGGCAATAAGAAGCAGAATCTCGGGAGAGCAGGCTAAATTGGAGCTTTCCAGAGAGCCGGATAGGACTGCAATGGAGCTTGTCAAAAGGCAGCCATACAGCCAACAGCAGCAGCACCATCCGCCGCAGCAATTTCAAAGGCCAATGCAGCAGCAGCGCCCTTATTCACAAGCGACTGCCCCAGCTATAAGAAGGCCCCAAATTTCTCCGGACGAGAAAAATGCGTTCAAAAAAATGCTTGAGGACCTAATCGGCACGCGCGGAGCGGAAATTCTTGACAACAAGCTGGCAGTGCTTGGAAAAGTGCCAATAAGCGAAATTCACACGGCGCTTAAAAGCATAACCAACGCCCATGCTGTGGTTTTCGACGGAAGCATTGAAAGGGAAATTGTCAAGGCAGCCGAAGAATCCAACGTCAGGTTTTTGATAGGCATGGACTCAAAAGTAAGGCCGAACGAGACAAGAGTAACTTTGCTGACAGTGGCTGAATTGTAAAATTAATTTTTATTTCTTATTTTTTTCTATTTTTATTTCTAGCACGATTTTGTTAAACAGCTTAGGGTAGGTGGAGGATAGATAATCATGCATTAAGTGCAACAGGTACTTGCATGCGGAATGTAATGGAGCATGCTCACAATTGTCACAAATTCCCTCCCTTAAGAAAATTAGTCAATAAAAAATACATAAAATTAAACCAAGCTCTTTGAAAGTGTTTTGCTGCATTCTTCAGCTAAATTCAAAGCGCAATAATTAGTTTTAATCGCATCAGCCGTCTGAACGCCGCCAAACTTAATCTGATTATTAATCAAAAAAGTGGGAAAAGCCCGAAGATTAAGCTCTGAAGTTATGCTGTCGCCTTGCACATGTTTCTCAAACTGCGCGCTTTTGAACGTGTTCAAAAATTCCTGCAGGTTCTTCTCCGCTTTTGCACTCGCGGCGTCGTTTGGTTTTACAAACAAATCAAGACTGTTCGGAATATTTTCGCGCCTGAAATAAAATGTAGCCCCTGCTGCATCCTCTTTCAGAATATACATATCGGTCTTCCTGACAAAAATTTGCTTAAACTGTTCGAAAGAAGAGCTGTTAGTTATTTTCTCCTCCAAAATATAAGCAGGAAGCACATTTATCCCGTATTTATCAGCCAGCAATCTTCCCTCATCAGTATCGTAATTGACCTCCTTCAAATCAAGAGCTCCAAACCAGCTTTCCAGCAGGGACAAAATCCTCTGGGTGTCGCAGTTAAAGCATTCCTTTCCGCCGTTTAATACTATGATTTTGGTCTTTGAAACTTCCGGAATTTGGCATTTCGCGTTTTTTGTTCCCGGGTTAAGGCATACAGAATTAACATGGCCTTTAATGCAATCGGCATCAAAACTGCATAAGGCAGCAGGCTCAATTTGGGATTTGTCCGGCGTGCCGGAATTCATCAGGGAATAGGCAAAAAAAACCACAAGCGCAAGCACGACAAAAACAATAGAGTACATAAAAATCTTGCTTTCTTTTTTGTTTTCCTTAGAATCATCGTCCTCAAAATATGTTTCTTTTTTTGTTTTTTCTTTTTTTATTTCTGCCTTTTCTTCATGTGCCGGGCTTAATTTGTTGCCATCCTCAAAATAATTATCATTTTCACTCTTATCATCGCCTGCATCACTTGATTCTTTTGCTTCCTGGGCTGTTTCTGTGCCATTTGAACTCTCATCATTCCCATTATGATTATTAATTTCATTCAGTTTCTGCTCTACCCTTTCCTTCCCTTTCTCATATTCATCCTTGCTGATTACCTCTGCATCAAAGCTTTCTTTCAGGAAATCGAGCTCCTGCTGGAGTTTTTCCCTGCCATTTTTGTCATCCATACGAATTAAGGCAGCATAAAGCTAATAAATAAATCTTTCTAATAAAAAGCGCAAAATTTGTTACTAACAAGTTTCACTAAAAGCATTTATGTGCTGGGATAAATATTCAATAAAACTTAAAATAATCATTAACGGGAGCTTCCTTTAGGTGTATTCAGGATAAAGGATACCTGCTTGTGAATCGTGCACTAACTTATTTAACCTAAACGTGCATAAAAGATATGCGGGGCACCCATTTTAGTGGCAGATAATGGGTCGCTCGTTGATGAAGGTTAAAATAATTAAAAATTGCAAAGAAGAGGGAATATGTACGACATAGTGATAGGCAGAAGCGAAGCAGACAAGGAAAAGTACGGAACAACCGGCTCCATATTTCTGGGCAAGCACTATGTCAAGATGGGCCAGACAACTTCGCTGTCAAACAAAGTTTATCTTGATGTTGCAAAATCCCACGTTGTTTTTGTCGTCGGCAAAAGAGGATCAGGAAAGTCATATAGCATGGGCGTAATCGCCGAAGGAATTTACGACTTGCCAGATGAAATAAAAAACAACCTTGCAGTTGTGATGCTCGACACAATGGGAATTTACTGGACCATGAAATACCCTAACCACAAGGAAAAAGAATTGCTGGACGAATGGGGCATCGAAAGCAAAGGGCTGAACGTCCACATTTTTACTCCCGTTGGCCATTATCAAGAATACAAGGACAAGGGCATTCCGACAGATTTTCCATTCTCAATAAAAACCAGCGAGATAAGCGCGGATGAATGGTGCATGATTTTTAACGTTTCAATAACAGAGCCGATAGGAATCCTGGTTGAAAGAATAATTAACAATATGAAAGAGGAAAATTTAGATTTTGACATCAATGACATTGTAAAAGCCGTTGAGTCAGATGACAGGTCAGACACTGCAACTAAAGATGCAGTTGAAAATAGGTTTCTCGTGGCGGAAAAATGGGGATTGTTCAGCAAAGAGGGCACTTTAATAGAAGATATTGTAATGCCCGGCCAGATTTCAATTCTTGATGTCAGCGCTTACACAACAACTTCCGGCGCAGAAAACCTACGCGCTTTGGTGATAGGATTAGTGGCGCAGAAATTATTTGAGCAGCGGATGACTGCAAGAAAAGCTGAGGAGCAGCAGGCAATATCCGAAGAGATTCATTTTTTTGAGGAGGAGAAAGAGGCAAAAAAAGAGCCTATAGTTTGGCTGGTTATCGACGAAGCGCACGAATTTTTGCCAAACAAGGGAAAGACGCCAGCAACAGCGCCCCTTGTTACTGTTTTAAGGGAGGGCAGGCAGCCCGGAATTTCGCTTGTCTTGGCATCGCAGCAGCCCGGAAAAATCCATACCGATGTTTTCACACAAGCTGATGTTGTAATTGCCCATCGAATAACTGCAAACATCGACGTGCAGGCTCTGGGAAGCATAATGCAGAGCTATATGCGAGAAGGCCTGGATAAGCAGCTTAATTTATTGCCTCCGGAAGAAGGCGCTGCAATTGTTTTTGATGATATAAATGAGAAATTGTATCCTATTCGAGTCCGCCCGAGATACACATGGCACGGCGGAAGTGCTCCAAATGCGCTGCCGAAATTAAAGAAGATTTTTGAATTCTAGAGATTCCTAAAAAATTCCAATTTGTTTAAATGCAGAATTATCAAAACCAGCACAACTGAAACCAGCGTTATAAAATAATAACCCAGCCCTAATCCCAGTCCGACTCCGGCAACCGCCCATATTGACGCCGCTGTTGTCAGGCCGTGAACTTCTATTTTTGACTTGAATATTGTTCCGGCGCCGAGAAATCCTACTCCTGTTGCAACGCCTGCAATTATTTTATCAATTCCGTCCGGAGTGTTTTCCAATGCCAACAGTATAAACAAAGCCGAGCCAAGTGAAACCAGCATGTGCGTTCTTACTCCAGCCGGCTTGTGAACTATTTCCCTCTCTATCCCAATCAAGCCGCCAAAAACTGCTGCAAGAATCAGCCGCAAAAGTATTTCATTATATTCTATCATCTTGATTTTTTTCTGTCCATCTTAAGCGGCCAGTCGCTTGGCGCATAAGTCATCGAAATTGCAGAAGCCACGAACATCAGCGTAAAGAACAGCACAAATGTGAACCCCCAGTTCTTTGAAGCCGGAAGTATGTAAAAAGCGGAAATTATGAAGCCCACCATGCTCGTCAGCATAAACCCGCCAGACAAGGGCGCTATATTGAATTCTACCATGCTATCAACCTCTTTTTTAAATCAAATAACCTACATTTCCTTGGTCGTCAATGTATATCTTCCTGTTTTTCTGCTCATCCCTTACATAAGTCACTTTTGCAACAGCCGGAGTCACTTCATCATCCATCCAGTAGACATATCCCTGGCTGTCAATGTAATAATTTCCGGGCGCCAAAACCTGCAATGAGTTCACATTTTGGTATTCCCTAACATTAGTCTGGGTTGCCGCATCGGCATTATAAGAAGTGCTTGTCACGAATCCCGTTAGATTGTTTTGCCCGCTCATTAGCCCTATAAGAGAAATAAAGGTTACCAAAGCCACAGCAACAAGCGCAGACTTGAAATGGTCTTTTTCCTTGTGCTTGTGATTATGATGCTCGATATTAGGATAAGTATTATGTTGATTATTTGGCTGCTCCTGCGAATGATAATGTTTGTGTTCCATATTAATACTCTTTTCCTTGATTTTATGATTTTATCTATATAAATTTAACTATTATATTATCCTCTCATCATAAACTTCTCAACTTGAGATTTAGCTTTTTCCCTTCTTGCCTGATGCTCTTTCAGGTATTTGTTAATTGTGTCGGCAGTGAATTTCTTCAGCTCACCAGTCAGCATTTTCCCGCTTTTGTAATCATCATAAATCTGCTTTAATTTTTTGGAATCTTCAAGGAAATAAGTCAAATACTGGTAAGAAACGTCAACATCCGGATTGCCACCTTCTTTTCTATGCTGCTCCACAGTTTCTTTTCCGCCTGAAAAAGCGTATTTCATAATTTTCTTATTGACAACATCGGGCTTGTCTGAAACAAATATGGTAGTTGATTCGACTGAAGATGACATTTTGCCTTCCTTGTGCATTCCCTGCAGTCCTGGCAAGAATCTGCACAATACAGTTGCAACCTTGGGATAGTTCAATTTAGGCGCAACGTCATTTGTCAAAAAGAAATGCGGCTGCTGATCAATAGCGCACGGTATCAGGCAGTGCGTGGGCTTTCCTTCGAGTATTGAAGGCAAAAAAGCAGGAACTGTCTGCATTGAAGTGTAAAATATCTCCCCGATATTGTTGGAATCTGTGAATCCAAAAGTGGATTTTGCAGTGGAATATGTGATTTTCTTGGCAACCCTGCACGCATGCTTGTACATCACGTTTGCATATTCAGTATCCAAAAATATTTTGGTTTTCTTGGGATCAAATCCTACTGCGATTATATCCAGAATATTCTCGTGTGCCCATTTCTTCGTATCTTCAAGCGTTAAATTATCATTGAACAGAAATTTTTCTTCATCCGGAATCTGGAACAACAAGTTTACTCCAAATTTGTCCTGCAGCCACTTGCAGAAAATCCAGGGAACAAGATGGCCCAGATGAACCGGGCCGGACGGAGCCCTGCCGGTATAAAGGTAAAATTTGTGCTTCTTTTCAACTTCATCAAGAATCGTGTCAAAATAAGTGTGCGCAAAGAAAATCTTTCTTTTCAGGAAATAATGAAGCTCGCCGGTATGCTTCTCAATTCTTTTAAGTACCTTATCATCAAGCGGCTTTACTCCAAATTCAGTTATCAGCTTGTCGTAATCAATCTCCCCGCTCACTTCCCAGGGGGTAACTGTAAAATCTTTTGCCATTTTGAAAACATTTCCTTAGTAATTATATAAATCTTATTGTTAAGGGAGGGTTATAAGCAAAACACCGATAAACATCACAGCGCTTCCAATTACAGCTTGTTTTATACTTTTCTCCTTAAACAAAAATATCCCTATTAGAACGGCAAATAAAATGCTCGTTCTCTTTAATGAAATTATGTAAGGCACAATCGAATATTTATACGCCACGCCTATCAAAATCTCAGAGGCTGCTGTGGAAAACCCTGCCAAGGCAAAATAATTCAGATTTTTCCTTAACGCTGTGATGTTGGATTTGATATTCTTAAAAAATACAATAAACAATAATATTGAGTAAATCAGATAAAACATGAACATATAGTACGCGGGATTCGATAAGTTTACCCCTATCTTACCAAGATTGGCGCATAAGCTGTAAAGAAATGCAACGATGACCATATAGAAAATTCCCTTATTTCTGAATATAGACTTGACCGGCTCCAAATATCCCTGTTTTGATTCGTGAAGGTTAAGAATGTAGGAGCCTAAAACAACAAGCAGAACTCCAAGCAATCCTGCCAAAGTAGGGAATTCATTTAACATCAAATAGGAGGTTAATAACAAAAAAACCGGCGTAAAGCTCAGCATAGGTATCGATACTGATAAATTTGACACTTCCAGGGATTTTATCATCAACATCTGAGCAACAAAAAATATTATTATATTGATAAAAATAACTGCATAAAACATTGGAGTGGCCCTGGGCATGCCAAAAAAAATAAATCCCAGCACAAGAAACGGCACGGTGGTTATATTCAGCAGCACTATCTTGGTATAAATATCGATGCCGTTTAATTTTTTCAGCACAGCATAGAATATGGAATCAAAAAATCCTGCAACTAAAGGTAAAATAGCGCCTATCATTTTGCTTTCAAGCTTCCCAATATTTCCTTAATAGCTGCGATCCTGTCCTTCTGCCCGAAAATCGCGTTTCCCGCGACAAAAACATTCGCGCCTTCGTCATAAGCAGTTCGGACCGTCATTGGGTTAATTCCGCCGTCAACCTCAATATCCAGTTTAGGCTTGAACTTTCTTAATTCACGTACTTTGGGCATTGTTTCTGCCATAAATTTCTGCCCCGCCCAGCCAGGCTCGACCGTCATTATCAAGACCATGTCAACCATATCAAGATATTTTTTTATATTTTCCAATGGTGTTTTTGGCTTGATGGAAATTGCCGCCTTAGCCTTGTTCATTTTTATAAAATTAATTTGTTTTTCAGGATTCTTGCACGCCTCTTCATGAACGGTGATTGAAGAAGCACCAGCATCAATAAAACCCTTGATGTAAGAATCACTCGGCTCATGCACCATCAGGTGAACATCCAAGGGGACTTTCGTTTTTATTTTTTTGACAAAATTAGAATCAACAGTTGTTGGTGGAACAAAAATGCCGTCCATTATATCAACATGAATCAAGTCGGAATATTTCTCAACCTCTTTTATTTCATCATTTATTTTTGAGAAATCTGCAGACAAGATTGAAGGCGCTAGTTTTATCCTTTGCATTTTACTTTCGGAATAGTTCATTCACTATTTTTAAACCTACCTCCCTTTTTCTTGGAAAAGCAGCGACATTAATCTTCAGGTGAAAGCATTTGCCGGAATCTGTTAATTCGAGCTTATTATTATTCATCCACTCTTCTTTATCAAACCTGATAAAAAAATCAAGGTTATCATCAAGGCGCGATTCAATCTGTTTCAGAATTAACTCTTTTTGTTTTTTATCCAAATTGCTCAAAATAAAATCAAGAAATTGGTTGATTAAATTTGTTTTTGTCAAAACAGCCTCAAAAATAGTGATGGTTGATTCATTAAACCCCTGTGCTGTGGCCTTCTTTAATTCAACTTTGTTCTCTTTAAGACTAAATGGAAAAAATTTCAAAAAAGATTCTAAAATAATTCCACTATTCTCATTTTCGTAAGAAAAAACATTCAGTCTTATTGAGTGGGCATATTTCATTTAATTCAATGCAGTTTCTCAAGAATGCTCATGATGTTCCATATCTGCGTTCTGGTATAGGACTGAAGATTGGTGTCATTCGCAATCTCCCCAAGCGTATTAAGCGCCTTGTTGACCTTGATTGAAAGCTCAGTTTCGTTTTTCAAAGTGCTGATTATGGCCTGTATGTGTGTTCTTACATTCCTTGGGACAGTCCCATCATCCTGTATCTCATTAAGGCTGATTACAATCGTGTCTACTTCGCTTATTTGTTCCGCCATGTTATTCATGCTTAATCTTCCTTTTTTATTTTCTTCAGAATTTCAGATTGTAATTTTGAAGCCTTCTCGCGAACCTGGGTTTCCTGCTTTTCCATGGTCTTAAGCCTGAGCTCGAGCACTTCCTTCTTTGAGCTCAAATCGGCCTGAAGCTCTTTTTTGTCAGTCTCAACCATTATGTTGCCCACAATCTTGTAGGCCTTTTCCGTGTTTTCAAGCTCGCTCAGGGCAGACTCGACTTCAACGAGCTGCATCTGGAACTGCTGCTTCTGCCCTAGAAAACCCTGCAGGCTCTGCTCAAACATCTGCAGCTGGCTTATCTTCTGCTCAGTCTCTTGTGATACGTCCATTTTAACGGGATTTTATTTTAGTTGTAACGCTTCTTGGCTTGAAAAGTATCTTGCTCCCGCAGTACGGGCACCTGATCCTTTTCCTTAGATAGTCAGTAGCAACTTTCTTATTGCATTCAAAACATTTGTATTCTGCCATTTTATTCTTCCTCTTTGGATTCTTCCTGAACTTCCATTTCTTCCTGCACAACGATGGGCTCTTCAGCCATCTCCTTGATTTCCTTCGGGATTATAGTCCTTGTTACAGAATAAGCCTTTCCGGTGAACTTTGCGTCGCATTTCCTGCACGCCCATATTCCCATCGAAAGCCTTTTTACAGCAATCTTGTTGCAGTACGGGCACTTGTGGAACTTTCTCTGCTCAGTCTCAACTTTGGAGAACTTTAGCTTAGTCTTTCTACCATACCTTGCGCCGAATCTTTTTGCAGATCCTAATCCTTCACGTTTTTCTTCTGATTTCATTTTCAAAAATTTTTATTATTTTTTATAATTTTTTCGCTGATGATTATTAGCTGTGAAAACTTAAACTTTGCAACTCCTTAAATGGGGCTGCCCGGATTTTCTGCAGTTGCCCTCTCAGGCACCTAGTTCGAACCGGGGTCTTTCGCTGTTTTACAGTGCCAGATACGGCGTTTGTCCCAAAGCGAAAAGGATACCAAGCTACCCCACAGCTTCATGCAGTGTAAGCAAATTAATTGCAAATCACAAGACCCATGCTTGGGTAGTCGCCTAAGCCCCACCTTTAGGATAAAGAAGCTATTTTTAAATGTATCGTTACAAGCTTTTAATTTTTTTTATTTAAAAATATATATAAATAGAACGGATTAATTAAGAATAATGATACTCACACACATCCAAGCAAAAGAATTGTTGGAAGCCAGCAAAAAATCCCTGAAAGAAGCAGAAATCTCATTAGATTTAAGCAAAACATTGTCAAAAATTAAAATCCAAAATAATGAGTTCATTTTCCCGGACAACCAAAAATTAAATGAATCCCAACTAAAAAATCCTATAAAAGATGATAATGTCTGCTTTTTGATCAGAGATAATTCTTTAGTCAAGATTCAATTATTCTCAAATGAAACAAACAAATTCTACAAACTGGTTCCGACAAAAGACGCGCCTACAATTGAAATTTCCGGCATCAGGATGCATGCAACTAAAGACATGACTCCGATGGAAGACACAAAAAGAAAAATTGAGTCAATTGCTCCAATTCATGGGATTGTCTTGGACACGTGCATGGGGATGGGATACACTGCAATAGCATCATCAAAGCTGGCAGAGTTTGTAATTACATGCGAAAGGGATGAAAATGTTCTGGAAATCGCAAAATACAATCCTTGGTCGCAGGAATTATTCAACAATAAGAAAATAAGCGTGCTAAAAACAAACGTTTTTGACGAAATAAAAATTTTCAAAAGCCAGATGTTTGATGTTGTGATTCATGACCCTCCGAGATTGACTTTAGCGACAGAATTATACTCATTGGAATTCTACAAACAGGTTTTTAGGGTTCTAAAAAACAATGGAAAATTGTATCATTACACCGGAAGCCCAGGAAGCAAATTCAGGCACGTTAATCTAGTCAGAAATGTAAGCAAAAGGTTAAAGCAGGCTGGGTTCAGGAACATTGAGAAAGTGCATTATGGATTAAAAGCAATAAAATAACAATTTTTAAATAGGATATGTTAAACTGGTTCTAATATGGCTATTGTAGATTATTGGATTCTGGTTAGGGAATTTATCTGGGACAAACAATATCTTAATCTTCTTATGTCAACTATGGTGCTTTTCCTTGCGAGCTGGCTTTCTTGGTATATTTATTACAAACAGCTTGCCAGGAGGGATTTGTTCGAAATTCCAAAATTAAACATGCAGACAAAATTTGTAAACTTCCTTGACAGGGCAATTTATTTCCTGAAATACTTGTTGATCTTCCCGGTTTATTCATTTATCTGGTTCTTAATATTCTCCTTCCTTCTGTTTGTCCTCTCAAAGTCAAGGTCCATCGAAGAAATCCTGTTTTTGGGTATAATCGTAGTAGCAGCCACGAGGATGGGCGCTTATATAAGCGAAAAATTGGCTGAGGATATGGCAAAGCTGCTGCCATTAACTTTGATAGCAATTTTCCTTATGGACCCAAAAGCAGTAACTCTGGACACATTCATATCTTCATTTAACAGTATACTTCTGCAATTGCCCAAAGTTGCAAAATACCTCCTTTTCATAATTGTTGTTGAATGGCTGTTAAGAGTATTCCACTGGACTTTCACATCAATAAAAAAGCCAAAGAGCCAATAGCCGTAAATATTTATAAAGAAGGTAGGTTTCTATACTACTATGTCACTGACAGAAGCGCAGAGATTTCACTTAAAGAAATTCGTAAAGGAACTTGAAAATTTTAGAGGAAGGCATACAGAATTAGTTAGTGTTTACATTCCCCAGGATTACGATTTAAATAAAATAATAAATCATTTAGCACAGGAGCAGGGAACTGCATCCAACATTAAATCGTCCGCCACAAGAAAAAATGTTACAGACGCTTTGGAAAGGATGATTCAGCATCTCAAATTGTTCAAGCGAAACCCTCCAAACGGATTGTGTGTTTTCTCCGGCAATGTTGCCGAACGCGAGGGCCAGCACAATTTCAAAGTCTGGAGCATTGAGCCGCCGATTCCGCTGAAGACAAGAATTTACCGGTGCGACAAGGAATTCGTTTTGGATATTCTGAGAGACATGCTCGATGTTAAGGAAGTTTATGGGCTGGTCGTGATGGACAGGAGGGATGCAAACATTGCTTTGCTGAAAGGAAAAAGTATCATTCCTCTTGTTAAGACCCATTCTGAAGTTCCCGGAAAGTTTAAGGCAGGTGGTCAATCGGCTATGCGATTTAGCCGCATAATTGAAGGCGCTGCAAAAGACCATTACAAAAAAGTTGCCGAATATATGAAAGAAGCTTTCCTGAGCATGCCGGGGCTGAAAGGGATAATCGTCGGCGGCCCTGGCCCTACAAAGTATGACCTGGTCGAAGGCGGCTACATAACAAACGAAGTTAAGAAAAAAATAATCGCAATCAGGGATTTGGGCTACACAGGTGAATTCGGGCTGGAAGAGCTGCTTGAAAAATCCCAGGATGTCCTTGCCGCAGAAGATGTGATGGAAGAAAAGAAAATTGTCAACAAATTCCTGGAAATGCTTGCCACAAAGCAGAAAATGGTTGCGTACGGTGAAGCTGATGTCATGAGCAAGATAAAAATGGGCGTTGCTGACAAAGTCTTGCTTTCGGAAGATTTATCCGACGAAAAAATCGAGGAATTCGAAGCTGCTGCAAAAACATTCGGAACTGAAATAATAATAATTTCAACCCAGACAAGGGAAGGCGCACAGCTGCGCGACTTGGGAAAAGCTGCTGCGATTTTAAGGTATGAAGTGCATACGTAGAAATATTAATAAAGAAACTATTTAAGACAGATTATATGAGCATTTTCGACTTCTGGAAAAAAAGAAAAAGCAGAAAATTAAAACGACTAAGTGTAAATCAACAAATATTAAAACTAAGGCAGATATTAACAAACAAAGGGTTAATTAAAGCTAAATAGAATAAACCGCAACCTTTTTTAATAACCTAATCCTGATTTTTCTCATGAACATCGCAGAAATGGCTTACGTTGAGCTGTATCCGGGAAAGGGGATTGATTACAAGATTTCCATAAGATACTCAAGGCAGTTCAAGCCCTATAACGCGAATGTCAGAAGGCACGGAAATAGTTTAACATTTCATTTGAGCAGGGACTGGAAAAAGATAAGCAGCGAAATCCAGACCGGGCTGATACAGGAATTATTGACCAAAATACTGAAAGACAAGAAAAAAACAATGAACATGGAGTTATACTCTTTATTCATGAAAAATGTTCACATCGCCGCGCCAAAAACAAAAACAGAGCCGGCATTGGAAGCGTCGTTTAACAGAAACAATGATTCATTTTTCAACGGGATGATGGACATCGCAAACCTCCAATGGGGAACCAATTCAACAAGCAAATTGGGATGCTATGAATACGGCTCAGATACAATAACAATCAGCACGATTTTTCAATTCAGCGACCCGATTCTTCTTGATTATGTAATGTACCACGAAATGCTTCACAAAAAATTCAAGTTTGAAAGCAAAAACGGAAGAACTCTTCATCACTCGCCTGAATTTAAGAGAATGGAAGCGAAGTTTCCCAATCACGAATTGATGGAAAAAGAAATTTCTAAACTGGCAAGAAGGCACCGATTTAGCCTAAAGAGAGCTATTTTGTCTTTTTAAGTCAAAAAGTTTAAATAGAATAGTCCTGATTACAGATAAAGGCATTAAAATGACTGACAAACTGCTCCCATTGGCTGCAATGGAAAAGATTCTGAAGCAAGGCGGCGCAGAAAGGGTTTCTGACAAAGCCAAAGTAGCCTTGAAAAACGCAATCGAGGAGATTGCAAACGACATTTCCGTAAAGGCAATCCAGCTCGCGCACCACGCAGGCAGAAAAACAATCAAGCCGGAAGACATTAAGCTGGCTGTGAAGGAATAATTCTACTTAAATGGAGTTTGCTGGTGAAAGGCCGCAAGCCATCTACCATTGAATTTTATATACATAGAAGTTGCCAGCACTGAGAATCTTGATTTCTTGCTGTTATTCAGTGTGGTTCCAGAAGCTTTATAGATTAAAAAAGCAGTATGATTATTAAAAGATACAAAGCTTGGATTATGAATTTTAAAATTTAACAATTTCTGTGGATTTGAGGAAATGGCTTTTAATATCTTTTTCTTATTCACTATTCCAAGTGGCCCAACAGCAAAACTATTATTAGTCGTATGTTTTCTATAAAAATTAGCATCCTTGTTTATGTCAGCTTCCCAGAATTTCTTCTCCAAAGCAGTCAACGTTTTTTTTATATTGACCATAACATCAATGTAGATAAGAAACTTTAAATATTTTTTGTTTATCCGGTTAAATAAAATAATCGCAATCTTTATAAATCACTCAATTAAACCAAATCCGAAAACAAAAAAGTTAGGGTGATACTCAATGGCAGATACAAAGATGGTTGGCGCCAACCAGGTTCAAAAAGGTAGCTTTATACTCATGGGCGGAGTCGCGTGCAAGGTTGTTGATGTCGAGATATCAAAGCCCGGAAAGCACGGCCATTCCAAAGTCAGGATATCGGCAATGGGATTGGTTGATGAAAAGAAGCGAATTGAGGTCATGCCGGGCCATGACAATGTTGAAATTCCGATAATTGAGAAAAGAAACGCCCAGGTCCTCTCAGTCCAGGGCGACATGGCAAATGTTATGGACGCAGAGAATTACGAGACATTTGACATTAAGATTCCGGAAGAATTTAAGGGACAGGTTAAAGACGGAATGTCCGTAATGTACTGGGTCATAATGAACGAGCGAGTTATAAAACAGGTAAGAAGCGAATAACGCAAATTCGATAATATGCGAATTTGCGGGATTAAAAATTATTGCACTAATGTGCAAGATATAAAAAGCAAAAATTTTTAATAAAAATGGTAAAATTCCCGGAAGCTGACGTAAGAAAATTCAGGAATGTTTTTGTCTGCAGGAAATGCAAGACTAAAATAAAATCCCCGAACATGAAGATTATACAGGGCAAAGTTTCCTGCAGAAGATGCGGCAGCAGGATGTTCAAAGCCGTCAGGAAGAAGTAAACAATTATATTTATTATTATTCTGATTCCAATCTTAAAAACAAATTTAACATTAACAAAATGCTTGATTTCCAGACAATTGCTGCAATAATTTTTGTGTTGGTTCTGAGCCTTATTCTTTACTTAAACAGAAAAAAACTGGAGACCAGTTTTCTTGTCCCTTACCTTGTTTATTTTTCAATGTACAAGACAAAGCTTGGGTTAAAGCTGATGGATTCTCTTTCAAAAAGATTCAGAAAAACAACAATTTACCTCGGTTATTTCGGAATTTTTATAGGATTTTTGGGAATGATTGCAATAAGCTATGGATTGATCAGCAACATTTTTGCATTCTTCACAAAGCCAGAGGCTGCCTCCGGCGTTGGATTGGTGCTTCCGGTCAAGGGAAAAGGGATTTTTTATGTTCCATTTTTCTACTGGATTATTTCAATTTTTATTATTGCAGTTGTCCATGAATTCTCGCATGGATGGATTGCGCGCGCCCATAATATAAAAGTCAAGTCAAGCGGGTTCGCTTTTCTTGGTATAATAATCCCGTTGATTCCAGCAGCTTTCGTCGAGCCCGATGAAAAAGCATTAAGAAAACGGCCGCACTCGCAGCAGTTAAGCGTTTTTGCGGCAGGCCCTCTGGCAAACATAATCACCGGGTTTATTTTTCTGCTGCTTGCAATATTCATACTGACTCCGATAATAACAGCAGCTATAGAGCCAAACGGTGTTAAAGTAACCAATTTTGTAAAAGGGAACGCAACTTACCCGGCAGAAAATGCCGGAATAAAAATCGGGGAAACAATTCAGCAGATTGGCAGCATCCAAACTCCTTACGTGGAAAATTTATCCCAGATTCTTCACAGCAAAAAGCCGGGAGACACTGTAACATTAAAAACCAACAAATCAACTTATCAGGTTAAACTGGAAAAAAACCCTGAAAATGAAAGCTCTGCATATATTGGCGCTTATCTTGAGCAAAGCACCAAAATAAAGGACAGCATTAAATCAAAATACGGGGAATTTTTGCCGAACGTGGGAGTTTGGTTTTATGGATTGTTTATCACATTGTTTATATTAAATCTCGGAATTGGATTATTTAATTTAGTTCCATTAGGCCCATTGGACGGCGGCAGAATGATTCGGCTTCCATTGCAAAAATATTTTGGCAAAGAAAAAGGTAAAAGGATTTGGGCCTATATCGGATTAATATTCTTGGTTATAATCATAATAAACGTCGGATCAGGCTTCGGGCTGTTTAATTTCTTGAAATAGAAAACCTAAGAACTCTTTGCTTTTTCCTTGTTATCAACATATTCCTTGACGCGGTCATTTCCGGTCGGCTTCGCATTCGGGCCAAGGGCATAGTATATTTTCTCAGCCTCTCCGCCCCATGAATAGTCACCTTTTTCCTTCTCAATCTTGTTAACTATGAACTCGCCAAGGTCAATTCCTTTCTTTAAATGGTAATAAATGCTCCTCAGGGTGACCTTTGGAAATATTGAAACATACACCTTATAAATCTCATAGCCGTAGCCTTTCTGCACAAAATGAAGTATCTCGACAATATTCTGCCTTATTTCCGATTTGACCGGTCTTCCTTTCCTCATGAAGATAGTAATGTTTTACTTATTTATATAATTTTGGTTTCCATATAGAAAATAAGTGCCTAAAAACATGAAAATGACGAGCAGAATAAGATAGGTTTATTATTACCGCATAAGTCTTGCATCTTATGAAGTGCATTTTCTTATTATCCGGAGATTACATCAATTTAGGCGCAGAAGAAGTAGTTAGCCTGTTTGATGTTAAAGATTACAGTTTAAAGAGCAGATTGATAATTTTTGATTTTGATAAGCTGCCAGAAAATAAAATCCAAAGACTTGCTTTGACAAAGGATATTTACCAATTCCTGTTTGAGTGTAAAATTGATGATTTAATTGGTGCAATAAAAGAATTTGGCTGGAATTCAATTTATAAAGATAATTTCTGCCTAAGAAAATATAATTTAGGTAATGATGAAACTACAGTTAAAAATCTCATTAATAAGAATAATAAAAAATTAATTAACAAAATCCCCAGATATAATAATAAAAAATTTGCTGAGAAAAATCTTGCAGGGCATATATGGAAAAATTTGAAAAATCCCAAAGTAAATCTCGAGAACCCAAAAACCGAAATAAGCTTATTTTTCTTAAAAGGCAGAGTTTATTGCGGGCTGCTGATAAAAAAAGTTGAATATGATTTTGATGCAAGGAAATCGCACATGAGGCCGTTCCCGCACCCAAGCTCATTGCATCCTAAAATAGCAAGGGCGCTGGTGAATTTAAGTGAAATCAAGGAAAAAGAAATCCTGCTGGACCCGTTCTGCGGCACCGGCGGATTTCTGATTGAAGCAGGGCTGATGAACATCAAATCAATCGGCTACGACATAAACAAAATAATGATTAAAGGATGTAAAGATAATTTAAAGCATTTTAAAATAAAAAATTATAAAATTAAAACAAAAAACGCATTAAATATTAATGATAAATTTGATATAATGGTTACCGACTTGCCTTACGGGCTGAATTCAACCGCAATGACCGGTTACGAGGAAGAAAACTGGAAAAAATACAGATTAAGCCTAAAAATACAGAAAGGGGGTTTTTATAAAAATCTGGAAAAATTCTATTTATTATTTTTGAAAAACCTGAGAAAAAAACTGAAGAAAAAAGCCATAATTGTTTTTCCAAGCTATGTGAATTATAGAAAAATATTGAAGCAGTCGGGATTCAGGATAGAATTTGAATTCTCTGATTATGTTCACAGGAGCTTGACTAGGAAGATTGTGAAGATTTCTTAACCAACAAAATTATTTTTTATTAAGTTTCTTCTCCAAAGCGGCTATTGCAACCGTAGTCTTAATCACAGTATCGGGATTCAAAGAAATCGAGTCAATCCCGCACTTGACCAGAAATTCCGCAAATTCCGGTTTATCGCTAGGGCCCTGGCCGCAGATTCCGATTTTGACATTGTTCCTCTTGCACTTGTGTATAGCCTCAAAAATCAGCCTCTGTACCGCCGGATTCATTTCATTGTATAATCTTGAAACTAATTCAGAATCCCTGTCAAGGCCAAGTGTCAATTGCGTCAAATCATTCGAGCCAATTGAAAATCCGTCAAATATTTTTGCAAAATCGTCGGCCAGGACGACATTTGAGGGAATCTCGCACATCACATAAATCTCAAGCCCATTCTTGCCCTGAACCAATCCGTGCTTCTTCATCTCGGCGATAACAGATTTTCCTTCATCAATTGTCCTGCAAAATGGAACCATCAGCTTGATATTATTCAGTCCCATCTCTTCCCGCGCTTTCCGCATAGCCATGCATTCCAGCCCGAAAGCCTCGCGGTAATTTCCGGTGTAATATCTTGAAGCGCCTCTCCACCCAATCATCGGGTTTTCTTCATGCGGCTCAAATTCGGTTCCGCCGATAAGATTTGCATATTCATTAGACTTGAAATCTGACATCCTGACAATAACCGGCTTGGGATAGAAAGCAGCCCCTATCATCGCAACACCCTGCGCCAATTTCTCGACGAAAAAATCAACCCTGCTTTTGTAGGAATAAGTCAAATCGTCAATGACCTGCCTCACCTTTGTATCTTTTAATTTGTCGTAATGCAGCAGCGCAAGCGGATGAACCTTGATATAAGAGCTAATAATAAATTCCTCACGTGCCAGCCCAACCCCATCGTTTGGAATAAAAGAAAACTCAAAAGCGCTGTCCGGGTTGCCGACATTCATCATAATCATTGTCTTCGGGCGTGTTAATTTTTTCAGGTCAATTTTCCTGATGTCAAATTTTAATTTTCCCCTGTAGACTTTTCCGATTTCTCCCTCAGCGCAGCACACGGTTACATCAGTTCCTGTCTTTACAAGCTCAGTTCCATTTTCAGTGCCGACAATTGCAGGAATCCCCAATTCACGCGCAATAATCGCCGCGTGAGCCGTTCTGCCGCCCTTATTTGTAACAATAGCAGAGGCAATTTTCATTATAGGCTCCCAGTCCGGGTCAGTTTTTTCTGTAATCAGGATTTCTCCCGGCTTGAAGCCGCCAATATCTTCCGCGCTCTTTATCACATGGGCTTTTCCGGCGCCGATTTTCATTCCAACGCTTAAGCCTGAAACTAGGACCTGCCCTTTTTCCTTCAAAAAGTATTCTTCGAGGATGTTAAAATTTCTCTGGCTCTGGACAGTTTCCGGACGGGCTTGAACGATAAATAATTCTCCCGTAATTCCGTCTTTCGCCCATTCCATATCCATTGGCTTGAATTTTTTTGCTTTCGCGGAATAATAATTCTCAATGATGCACGCCCATTTGGCTAGCTTCAAAACTTCATCATCATTTAGCACGAATTTAAATCTTGCATCATAAGAAACATCAACATTTTCAGTCGAATGCTTTACTCCGTGCTCGCTGTAGATCATCTTGATTTTCTTGCTTCCGAGCTTCTTGCTCAGAATCGGCCTGAATCCTTTTTTCAAGGTCGGCTTGAAGACATAAAACTGGTCAGGATTGACAGCGCCCAAAACAACATTCTCGCCTAGTCCATACGCGCCGTTAATTAAAACAGCATCCTTGAATCCGCTTTCGGTATCAATCGAAAACATAACTCCGGAGCACGCTTTATCGCTTCGAACCATCTTCTGGACCCCAATGGATAAAGCAACCTTAAAATGGTCAAAATGCCGGTCTACACGATAAGAAATCGCCCTGTTGGTGAACAATGAGGCAAAGCATTTCTTGCACGCTTCTATCAGTGCGCGCTCGCCCCTTATATTCAGGTAAGTCTCCTGCTGGCCTGCAAAGCTTGCGTCCGGCAAATCTTCAGCAGTTGCCGAGCTCCTTACTGCAACATCTGTATTTGCGCCGTATTCCTTGCACAATTTTCTGTAAGATGCAAAAATTTCATCTGTGAGCTCTTTTGGGAATTCCGCTTTCAGGATAATCTCGCGAACTTTTCTTCCCCTGTCGCTCAGGTTTTTCATATTGGAAGTGTCTAGCCCTCCAATAACTCTCTTTATCTCATCCTTAATTTTCGCTTTTTCAAGAAGATAATTGTAAGCATAGGCAGTAACTGCAAAACCGTTTGGAATCTTAACTCCTTTTCCTGTCAGGTTCCTGTACATCTCCCCCAAAGAGGCATTCTTGCCGCCGACAAGAGGGACATCTTCAATGCTCAGTTCATTAAACCACAGAACAAACTTTTTTGACTTGTCAGATTTCAAACTACGCACCTCTCTTTGAGCTTATTACTTAAATCCAAGAATATAAAGGTTGCGATTTGAGATTTAATTTAAGTAACTTGAATTAGTAAATTAACACAACAACAAATTTTAAATATGCTTGCCCATTACTGAAATAGGTGATTAAATGCCAAACTTCGTAAGAGTCGCAAGCATCTCAGATTTGAAACCTGGAGAGAATAAAATAGTGTTCATAGAAGATGAGGAAATAGCGCTGTTCAACATAGGTGGAGAATTCTTCGCAATATCCAACTCATGCCCGCACAGGGGAGGCCCTCTTGGAGAAGGGTCCCTTGATGGAGACATCATAACCTGCCCACTGCACGGCTGGAGATTTAATGTAAAGAGCGGAGTGAATGAAGTAATGCCAAATGTAAAAGTTCCGTGCTATCAGGTTAAGGTTGAAGGCAATGACATTCTAGTTTCTTTGGATTAAGTGCATTTCAACAAACTTTTTATTCTGATTTAACTTTTACAATATTTATGAGCCAAAAACAAAGATTGATTGAGTATTGGACTTCTTCAGGCATAATAAAAGACAAAAAAGTGATAGAAGCATTCAAAAAAGTTCCGAGGGAGGCATTCCTAAAGGACAGGAAGGAAGGAGCTTACGGGGATTACCCTCTTCCGATTGAAGGGGGCCAGACCATCTCACAGCCGACAACAGTTATGATTATGACCGAAGCCTTGGAACTGAAAAAAGGCCATAAAGTTCTGGAAATCGGCTCCGGCTCGGGCTATCAGGCGGCAATCATCTCAAAGATTATAGGAAACGGAGGAAAATTAATTTCAACGGAGATAATTCCGGAACTGGCTGAATTTGCAAGAAACAATATCAGGAAATTAAAAATAAAGAATATAGAAATAATAAAGCGCGACGGCTCAAAAGGCTATGCAAAAGCAGCCCCTTACGACAGGATTATTGTAACAGCAGCCTCTCCGGAAATTCCCAGGCCGTTAATAAGGCAATTAAAGGAAAACGGAATCATAATTGCGCCGGTCGGAAACCTCGTCGAGCAAATGATGATAAAAGGGATTAAGAAAGGCAGCAGGTTAATCAAAGAAGAAATTGGGCAGTTTATGTTTGTTCCCTTAAAAGGAAAATAGGGGCATAATTAAATTCTTTTCTTGTTAATTTTAACCCTGAATTTTTTCATCGTCTTCATCGCTTCTTTATAGGACAATAAAATATTTTTGGCGCCATAGTGCGATACAACGGACTGCGCGTTTATGATTCCGAGCTTGATTGCAAATTCTGTGTCTTTACTTTTCAAAAGCCCGCATAAAAACGAGGACGCAAAAGCGTCTCCTGCCCCGGTCGCATCAACTATCCTGACCGGAGGCGGAAATGCATAATAAATGTGCAAATCGTCAATTGCATACAAATTTTTCTTTCCGTCAGTTATAACAGCGATTTTTGGCCCGAGGCCCTTGAGCTTAACAAGAAGATTATCAAAAGAATCATTCCCCACAAGAAGCTCGGCTTCCTCCTTGTTCAAAATTAGCAATTCGGTCCTGCTTAGGATATTTCTCAAATGCCTTTTTCCCTTTTCAGCAAGATAAGAGCTCGGGTTAAAGGCAACTTTTATCTTATTTTTTTGCGCGAATTCAGCAATTTTTTCCAAAGTATGAAAAGACTCGCCCATCATTGCGCTGAAATATATCCATTTTGTTTTGAGTTTTTTGAACGGCACATCGGCAGCCTTTAATTCATCATTAATCCCCTTGTAGGCCAAAATTGTCCTGTCATGGTCCAATGCGTCCAGGATTATTGAATAGCCGGCATTCCCTTTTCCGTGCGCGCACAGTAAATCAATTTTCTCCTGCATTAAGTTTTTGTGAATGAAATCGGAATTTGTCCCCTGACCGAGTTTTCCAATAAAACCAACCTTATGGCCCAGCCTTGACAAAGCAACGGCAGTATTTGTACCCCCGCCGCCAACCGTGAATTCCAATTCATCAATAAGAATTTTCGACCCGCTCGGAAACGCAATCAAATCAGTTTCTCCCTTCGGGTCCATTATCTTTATCAGCTCTGAGAAGTGAGTCTTTGCGAAAACGTCAACAGTTGCGCTGCCAACAGTTATTACGTCGTACATAAATTTTAACTTGAATCAGAAGTTTATATAGTTTGTTGTTTTTATTAAGAAAACTACGAAACGTGTTTTTTAATTTATCCAAAACTCACAACCTTATCAGACTCTTCTACTAACTGCAGCATTTCCTCCATTGTAGAAACAGGGCAAATTTCACTTTCTTCAGTTCCTCTTATTTTTAAGCAAGTTCCGCATGCAAGAATAATGCCCTTGTTTTTCAGGAATTTTTTAATAGTTCCTTCCAGGAAAGGAAATTTATCATCTTTAATAGTTTCAATCTCAACGCCTTTGCCAAGCAAAAATATTTTTACAGAATTACTTTTAGCTAAAGCTTCGTTCCCGAATCTAAAGCAGTTCCATACAGTTTCAGCTTCATTTGTATTCAGGATTATTCCTATTTTCATTGTTGATTCATTTCTATATCAAGCTTTATAGGATTTGTAAGGCAATAAACACCAGGGCACCTTTCCTTGACTAATTGTTCTATTTCTTTTAACTTATCTTTATCAACATCACCGACTTCTACAATCAATTTAACTTTCTCAACAACCGGCTCGTTGCCTAATCCAAATGATTTTGACAGATTTACTTTATTCTCAGCAGTCACTTTCAATTTTTTCAATTCGATGCCTTTCTCTGCTGCAATTGATGCGAAGGTCTGGGCAAAGCAGGCTGCCAAGCCAAACAAGCAATACTGCACAGGGTCTGGTTTTAAGCCAGAGCCGCCCATGAAAGGCGGGCCGTCGGCTTCCACAACAGTACTTCCGTTTGCATGCTCTAAAGTAGATATAAATTGAGGAGTTCCTCCCTCAAAATTCCAACTGCCTTCAACTCTCTTTATCTTTATTGCTTTGCTCTTGTCTTTTTTGACTTCTTCAATAAATGCGCCTGCTTTATCCAAATTTATATTGTTTAGTTTCATAGTTCTCACCTTACGTGAAATCTTCTATTTTTGTGCTTACCGCTTCTTCCTGAACAAATCTTTCCATAGTTTTATAATTCCAATAAAGACTAAAATTATTAATCCAATAAGCAGTAGAACATAAAGCACATTTAGAAAGTTCCAATAACCGAAGCCATATCCATAGTTTCCCATCATTCCATAGCCCATCGTATTGCCTCCCACCATCATGCTCATCATTCCTCCACCCATCATGCCTCCAGATTCACCACAATATATTGTTTTTGCCATATTGATATGGAATTGTTTTTCCGCTTCAGAGCCTTCTTTAAGCCCCATCATTTTATGCATAAGCTCGTGGCTTTCTCCAGGATGCATTAATTCCATTTCATACTCACCAATTATTTCTAACTGGGAATCTGATAGACTTTTGCAATCCACTTTTGAATCAATCAAACCTTTAGCTTCGCTGATTTCCTGTTGTGTGATTGCATTAGCTAGTCCCAAACTTAACAATAAAGCGACAATCACAACAAATATTATTTTTTTCATTCTGACACCTCATAAATTCTTGATGATTTTTCCATTTTCCTTTAATTTTTCTGCCAAAACTTCCCTTATAATATCAAATGCCTTGATGATTTTGGGATTTGTAAGTTTATAATAGATGTTTTTGCCTTTCCTTCTTGATTCCACAATTCCTTTATTTTTCATAATGCCCAAATGCTGAGAAATATTTGCCTGGCTTAGTTTTGTTTTTTCTATAAGCTCTGTAACCGACATTTCTTTGTCCCTCAGGAGATTTAAGATTTCCAGCCTTATATGATTTGAGAATACTTTGCACATTTCCGCATGCAAGCTGTACAATTCTTTCATAATAACATATTAGAATATCCTAATATTTAAATATCTTTCCTTTTTGCTGTTCAAAAACTTATCCTATCCAGAATCTCATGTGCATTGGAAGCGTTCAGGTATTTCTCAATATTTTTGTTTCTCAGCTTCACCAAAAGCATTGTTTTCAGCGATTCCTTTTCCTGGTTTGAAGCCCTTGCAATCCTGTCAGCTTCCACCAGCCCGTAAGGATAGCCGACAAATATCGGGTCGCAGCAGTTTGACACAATTTCATTTATAACCTGTTCCGCCGCCATTTTCTGCACATTAAAAATTTCAAATCTGAAAACATATTTTGATCTTGCATGGAACTTTGCAAAAAACATTTCTGCTTTATGATTATGATTATTTATTTCAGCAATCGGATGGTAAAACCATGTAGGAATTTTTGAGATGCTGGATAAAGCAGCGCTCAAGAGATTCCCATTATCCGTAAACAAAGAATTTGTCTTGCTTATTGCAGTCAAAACTACATTATTTTTAGTGCAGGATTCATACAGCTCATTAAGATATTTATTTTCATTGGTCATGGTGCTTTGAAGGTTCCCGTCAAGAACTATCGCATCGGCCAATTTGCCGTCGCTTGCTGATTTAGCCATTTTAAGCTCGGCAAACCTCCTTATCGCACTGGCCGCGCTGCCTATCTCCGCGCGGTTTATCCCGCTCATCAAGGTAGGGTCAAAAGAGCTGAAAGACATTTCATTAATATTTATTGAATTTCCTGCGCCGAAGAAAGATGCCCTGTAGCATATTTCATTATTTTCATTCACCGCTTTGATAAAAGCAAAAATATCAAATTTTTTCGTATTTATTTTTTTATTGTTTTGGTAGATAACATAGCAGACTCTTATCAAATTAAGCGAAAAGTTGGCAGAGCCTATTATTTCAACATTTCCGCCGTCAACAAAAGCAATCCTTTTGCCGGAATTTGATTTTTTTACTTCGTGAAAATTTTTAATGTCTATTTTATACGCACGGTAACCTTCCCCGGAAAACTGGGGATACATCTCGGTCAGCAGGGATTTTTCATCTATTGACTCTAAAATTTTCTTAATGACTTCGTCGAACATAAGGCATAAGAATGAGGATTAATTTTTAATCTTATTGGTTTCAAACCCCGTAAACTGTCTGCCTTGCGTCGCTGAAATGAGGCGTGTTATCAATCATCCCTCTGTTCATCAGCAGGGCAAGAGCGTACCTCACAGTTCTTTCCGGCAGAAGGGAAGTGTCTATCAAATCTTTCTGGGTCATGTTTCCTTCGTGCGCTAATATTCTATAGACGAGCTTTGCGCTTGCCGGCAAATCTTTTAGCTTGCCTATATTTGTGCGGATAGTCCTTTTTTTCAGCCTGCTTTCCAGCTGGTACTCCTTTGAAAAATTAACAAAATTAGCGGAATAAGGCGATTTCTCGATTGTCAATTCGCCGGAATGCACGGGCATCCTCACTTCCCCGTCAACTATTAACGTCGGATTGGCCCCCTCAATATTTTTGATTTTTATTTTTGTGCTGTCTGACACGACAAGCGGGGAATGCTTTTCAAGGGAGGAAATTGAGGTTATGGTAAAAATATTCGGCTCATCCAGAACAATCGGGCCCCCGGCAGACAATGAATAGCCGGTGCTTCCGGTCGGTGTGGCAGCAACTATTCCGTCGCTTGAATCTTTCCAAAACGTATCATCGTTCAATATCAGGGAATATTTCAGCAAAGAGGCGCTTTTTGATGAAAACAGGCCAATATCGTTCAGGGCAATTGGAGTTATTGTTTTGTCAAAGCTTGCAATCAGCCTTGACCTCTTAAAAATGGTATACTTTTTTTTCTTTATCAGGCTGAGGTAATGCTTCATATTAAGGGCATTTGCCTGCGCGAGAAAGCTCTGGCTTGACCCGGCGGCAAAAAGGGGAATCTGAGATTTTCCAAGCTTCCTGAACGTTTCAAGAATAAACCTATCATCACCGATTGCTATTGCAAGCTCATATTCCTTTTTTAATGCGGTAATGTCTTTTTCGAAATCATATTTCAGCCTGTTTTCTTTCAGGTAAGAAACTGCAATTTTTGCAAGTTCTGCCGACTGCCGGTCCGCTTTGGACATTACAAGATACATACGTCAGAGTAAAATAAATCGATTAATATATCTTTCTGTTTATAGGCAAAATTTGCCGCTTTTTACGATTCTTAACAATTGCATTGCCTCTTCAATTAGGTATATAAACAGAATAACTTTAGCCGGGCTGATGGAAAGCAAACTAATGCAGCCGGACCTGATAAGCGAGGAGCAGAAGCTGATAAATTTGATTCTGGAGCTGAAAAAGCAAAGAAACGCCGTCATTTTGGTCCATAACTACCAAAGGCCGGAAATGTTCAAGATTGCCGATTATATGGGAGACTCCCTCGGATTGTCTGTAGCAGCTGCAAAAACCGAGGCGGATGTAATTCTTTTTTGCGGAGTCAAATTCATGGCTGAAACTGCGAAAGTTCTCAGCCCGCATAAAACAGTCTTGCTGCCAAATCTCGATGCAGGATGTTCCTTGGCGGACATGGCGACCGTTGAAAAATTACAGGCAGTCAAAAAACAATATCCGGATGCTGCCGTCGTAAGCTATGTCAATACAACTGCAGAGGTAAAGGCAATTTCAGACATTTGCTGCACTTCTGCAAATGCAGTTGAAGTCGTAAATTCACTGCCAAACAAGCGGATTATATTCCTTCCGGACAAGAATCTCGGGAGATACGTGCAGGAGCACACCGACAAAGAAATAATTTTATGGGACGGCTACTGTTTTGTGCATGACAAGCTCGATGCAAATACTCTGATGGAGTTCAAGCAGAGATATCCCGATGCCAAAGTAATCGCGCATCCTGAATGCAAAGACGAGTTATTAAAACTGTCAGACCACATCTGCGGCACCGGCGGGATGGCAAAGTTTGCAAAATCCGACGGCTCAAAAGATTTTATTGTAGTGACGGAATGCGGCATGACCGACAAATTAAGGCAGGACGTCCCTGAAAAAAATTTTCTTTCTTTCTGCAATGTATGCCCTTATATGAAATCCACAACTCTCCAGTTAGTTGCCAGGGCATTAATCACAAACCAAAATGAAATTACATTGCCGGATAATATTATAAGAGATGCGCGAAAAGCAATAGACAGGATGCTGGCAGTTTCAAAAAATGCTGCCTAGAGACAATCTTATTCTTGAGTTTTGGGACAGAAAGAAGGAATTGGGTATAAAAAATAAAGAGTATGCTAAATTCGCAAATGATTTAATCGGAATTCTCCTTAAACATGACATAAATAAAGGCGACACAACATCAAATTCATTAATAAAAAACAAAGAGATAACTGCAGTTATTATTGCAAAAGAAAAGGGAATTGTTGCAGGGCTAGAAGAATTTTCTTTGATTAACAAAGATTTAAAATTAAAGTTTCTTAAAAAAGACGGAGATAAAATAAAATATGGGGATGTTTTAATTGAAATAAGCGGAAATGCCAATAAAATCCTTGAACGGGAAAGGGTTTCATTAAATTTATTGCAGAGAATGAGCGGAATCGCAACAAATGTAAATAAATTAAATAAAAAATTAAACAATAAAATAAAATTGGCTGCAACCAGAAAAACTTTATGGGAGCTGCTGGATAAAAAAGCAGTCAGCATCGGCGGCGGATTGACGCACAGATTAAATTTAAATGACGGAGTTATAATAAAAGACAACCACCTGAAAATTTTAAATGATAATTTTGAAAGTATAATCAATTCTGTTAAATTCAAATCAAAGTATATTGAGATAGAAATCGAAGACAAAAATCAATCCTTTGATGCTGCAAGAATAATAACAGAAATCAAAAAAGATAAAAAATTAAAAAATATCCTTTTTGCTATAATGTTTGATAAAATCCCACCAAACGAAATAAAAGAGATTATTAATGATTTAAAAGATAAAAAATTGTATGATGATATTTTATTTGAGGCATCCGGGAATATAAATGAAATTAATCTTACAGATTACGCAGATTGCGGAGTGGATGTCGTTTCCATTGGCTCGATAACAAACTCTGCAAAAATACTGGATATGTCGCTCGAGATCAAATGAAAGCAGGGGTAATTGGCTGCGGATTTATTGGAACGGAAGTTGCCGAGTTCATTGACAAAGATAGTTCTTTTAATTTGATTGGGATAAATGATATTGATAAAAATAAAGCTGATGAATTAATTAAAAAATTAATAAAGAACAAACCCCTGTTTATGGATCTAAATGATTTAATAAAAAATTCAGACTTGATAATTGAATCGGCAACAAAAAATATAATTGAGCCTATATTAAAAAATGAAAATCTTGACAAAAAAGGCAAAAAATTATTGATAATGAGCACCGGCGGGCTGATTAACAATCTGGATTTACTAAGCAAAATAAAAAATTGCGAAATATTGCTTCCCTCAGGGGCCATTGCAGGATTGGATGCCCTTAAGTCCGTTTCAGGAAAAATAACATCATTAAGCTTGACAACAACAAAGCCCGTAAGGGGATTGGAAGGCGCGCCTTATATCATTAGCAACAAAATTAATTTAAGCGAATTAAAAGGCAAAAAATTAATTTTTGAAGGAAATCTAAAGGAAGCCGTTGCCGGTTTTCCGCAGAACATCAATGTGGCAGCAACATTATTTCTAGCATCAAAATTTGAAAATATCCAAGTAAAAATTGTCGCAGATCCAAATACAAAATTCAACACGCATGAAATTGAAGCAAAAGGGGATTTTGGAATAATAAGCATAAAAACACAGAATCTTCCAAGCAAGAACCCAAAGACAAGCTATCTGGCCTTATTGAGCGCAATACAGGCGATAAAAAATCTGAAAAATAACATAAAAGCCGGAAATTAAAGCGCCTTTTCATAACTTTTTTATATTATCGACTAAATTCTATTAAATATACCAAAATATAAAATAAAATGTATGAATTAATCATCTGCGAAAAGCCGGCTGCCGCAAACAAGATAGCAGAAGCTCTCGCCGACGGGAAAGCAATAAAGGAAAATATCCAAGGCGTCCCTTACTACAAATTAACCCACGGCAAAAAAGACATTGTTGTTGCATGCGCCGTCGGCCACCTTTACGGATTGGCTGAAAAAGTAAAGAAAGGCTGGATATTCCCAGTGTTCGATATAGAATGGCAGCCGGTTTCTGAAAATTCCAAGGGGGCTGCGTTCACTAAAAAATATCTTAATACAATTAAAAAACTTGCAAAAGATGCCAATGAGTTCACAGTAGCCACAGATTTTGACCAGGAAGGGGAAGTAATTGGATTAAATATCGTGCGCTATCTCTGCAAAAAAAAAGATGCGAACCGCATGAAGTTCTCAACATTAACCAAAGACGAATTAAGGGAATCCTACAATAACAAATCAAAACACATAGAATGGGGCCAGGCAGAATCCGGCGAGGCACGTCATTTTTTGGATTTCTACAACGGAATTAATTATTCTAGGGCATTGACCGCAGCAATAAAAACAACAGGAACTTTCAAGCTAATGTCAACCGGCCGGGTGCAGGGCCCTGCATTAAAAATAATTGTTGACAGAGAAAAGGAAATAAAAGCGTTTGTCTCAAAGCCATTCTGGCAGATTGAGTTTTTAGGAGAGCACAACGGCAAGGAAATAATTGCATGGCACTCACAAGACAAGTTCTGGGAAAAAGAAAAAGCTGATGCAGTCATAGAAAAAACAAAAAACCAGAAAGAGGCAAAAATAGACAATCTGGACAGAAAACAGTTCAACCAGATGCCGCCGTTTCCTTTTGACCTCACGTCGCTGCAGGTTGAAGGCTACCGCTGCCACGGAATTTCTCCAAAAGAAATTCTGGAAATTGGGCAGGAGCTTTACACTGCAGGCTACATTTCATATCCGAGAACATCAAGCCAGCAGCTTCCTCCGGCGATAGGATACATGAAAGTCATGAAAGATTTGGGAAAGCAAAATAAATATTCTGATTTAGCCAAAAAATTGCTGAAAAAAGCTTCCCTGAATCCCAACAACGGGAAGAAAACGGACCCAGCGCACCCCGCAATATACCCCACGGGAATTATTCCGGCAGAGCTTACCGAAAGGGAATCAAAAATATATGACCTGATTGTAAAAAGATTCCTTGCGACATTCTCGGAGAATGCGGTAAGGGAAACAATGACCGCAGACTTGAACTGCAACAATGAAATTTTTATCGCAAAGGGAACAAGAACAATAGAGAAAGGATGGCACGAGTTCTACTCCCCTTATGTGAATCTTGAGGAAATTGAGCTCCCAAATATGAAAAAAGATGACAAAATTAAAGTCAATAAGATTGAGCTAATAACCAAGGAAACCCAGCCTCCAAAAAGGTACACTCCGGCATCTATAATAAAAGATTTGGAAAAAAGAAATCTCGGAACAAAGGCCACGAGGTCGGAAATAGTGGATACGCTGTTCCAGCGCGGGTACGTGCAGGGCAAGGCAATCGAAGCCACAAACCTCGGAATTTCAATGGTTGAAACTCTTGAAAAATACTGCCCTAAGATTCTGGATGAGGACTTGACAAGGCGTTTTGAGATAGAGATGGACAAGATAAGGGAAGGCAAGCAAAAAAAAGAGCAGCTTCTCGAAGATGCAAAAGACGCGATAATAAAAATAACCACGGAATTAAAAAAACACCAAAAAGAGATTGGAACCGATTTGCAGAAAGCAAACAAGGAAACGCAGGATGAAATGTCTTTCCTGGGGATTTGCCCGGTGTGCAAAGTAGGGAATATTACAATGAGGCGCGGAAAATTCGGAAATTTTTGTGCTTGTAACAGGTATCCGGATTGCAAAACAATTTTTTCCATACCGAAAAATGCTTTGATAAAGCCTGCAAAAAAAGAATGTGAGGCGTGCGGCTATCCAAAAGTTTTGGCGATAAAAAAGGCAAGGCAGCCAATGGAATTCTGCCTGAACCCGAAATGCCCGACAAAACTGGTTGAAGGCCAGGCAGGAGTGGATGCAAAAGCAATTGCAACAGGCGAAGTCAAAAGAAAATGCCCAAAATGCAGTGACGGAGATATTGTACTGAGAAGCTCGATTTACGGAAAATTTTATGGGTGTTCTAAATATCCAAAATGCCGCTATACTGAAAAATTGGTAAATAATAATAAAGATAAGGATAAAGAAAATAATGAATAGTCCCCAATCCACAAACTTCTTAAATCTCCAATAATTTCTTGCTATTATGAAAAAAATGCTTTTTATTCCATTCTTAATATTAATTTTAATCCCATCTGTTTTTGCCGCCCAGGGCCACATGAAGTTATTGGCAGTAAAGGAAACAGAAACCGGAATGGAAGGTGGGGTCGCAGACTTATACCTGGAAATAGTGCCGGGCTCAGGCAGGGTTTTTCTCGAAACATTCCCGCTGACAAAAACAGACACCCAAATGTCGACAAGGTTTGCCAAGGCAATGGCATGTGACTTAACAAATAAAGACTGCAATAATTATGATTTTTTTTATACCATAACCGCCGACTCCTCGATCATTGCGGGCCCCAGCGCAGGCGCTTCCATTGCTGTACTGACGGTCGCCATGCTGGAAAATTTTAACTTGAATGAAAATTATGCCATAACCGGAACAATCAATTCAGGAGGGCTGATAGGCCCGGTTGGCGGATTAAAAGCCAAAGTCGAAGGGGCGAAGAGAGCCGGCCTGAAAAAAGTGTTTATACCCGCTGGAGAAATAATTGCAAAAGTTGGCAACGAAACCGTTGATTTGAAAAATTTGTCAAAAGAGCTTGAGATAGATATTGTGGAAATATCTACGCTGGACGAAGCGGTGGAAGAATTTACCGGGCATGAATTGACAAAAAAATTCGAAAATATAGAAATAGACGGGCAATACAGGAATACAATGAAATCCCTGGCAAAATCACTGTGTGACCGAAGCAGCCAGCTCAAGTCAAATGCGTCAAAAATAGATTACCCAAACGCATCCGTGCTCAGGGAAGACGCAAACAATTTGACTTTAAAGGGAAAAGAAGCTTTTGAGAAACAGACTTTTTATTCTTCGGCAAGCTATTGCTTTGGTGCAAATATTGGGTATTCAACATTATTGTTGTTATCAAAAAATCTGTCAAAAGTGCAGTCAGTTAATGAAGCCAACAGGTTAAAAAAAGAGATAAGCGAATTTAGAATCAAAATTGACAGCACGAAAAGAAAAACAATAACTGACCTGGAAGCGTATATTGTAATCAGGGAAAGGCTCTCGGAAGCTGAAGATTCCGCCAATGAGGCGCTGGACATATTAAACAAAACCAACAGGACAGAATTTGCCGCAAGAGATCTGGCGTATTCTTCTGAAAGAATAAAATCAGCAGGCTCGTGGTCCCAGTTTCTTGGAAAAAGCGGCAAAGAGTTTAATCTCGATAAAGACGTTCTAAAAAAATCCTGCCAGGCCAAAATCAGCGAAGCGGACGAGCGCGCCCAATATGTTGAATTATATTTTCCCGGGACAATGGGCAATGTAAGGAAAGAAATAGGCAATGCAAACTCCAATCTGGAAAATGAGGATTTTGAGCTTTGCCTTGCAACAGCAAGCCGCGCGAAAGCTGACGTCGACGTGATTTTGAGTGTTTTCGGGGTTGACAGCGAGCAGTACAAAAATATAGTTGAAAGGAAGCTGGATATTGTCAAGAACAATATTGCCGAGGAAACTACAAAAGGGGTTTTCCCGATATTAAGCTACAGCTACTACGAATATGCGAACTCATTAAAAAACAAAGATATTTTTTCAGCTCTTCTCTACTCGGAATATGCCCTTGAGCTGGGGGATTTGGATATTTATTTCAGGGAAAATTCCCCTGCAAAAAAAACAATCCGTATCGACAGCAAAATGCTTGGAATTTTCCTGGCCGGCATTGCCGTAGGCGCAGTAGCAGTTTCACTGATTAGAAATCCAAAAAAGAGTTCTCCAAGAAAAAGAAAAAAATAATTTAACTTTTCAAAAATTAATAATTTAAACTAACAAATAAAACCAGAATAATAAACCCAAGCAGAACAAATTGCTTTGTCCTGCCGGGAAAAAAGAGGTGATAGATTATCACTTTTGCAAGTGATATTATCACTGTGAGATAAAATATACAATTTATTACTAAAAAATGAAAACGCTCCTATTTAAATATTTCCATCAGATTATTATTTTGTCGTCACTGCTTAGCGTAACTTTTCTTATAATTTCATGCGCGCCTAATCTAATATCAGGCAATGCAATCCGGGAGGAAAATGCAAAAAGCCCGGAAGTTTATTTCTGCCCAAAAGACGACTGCAGCAAAGTGTTCGAAAGAAATATTGACTCTGCAAACTTTTCAGTACACTGCGCTTTTTATGATATAAATCTTAAAAACATGATAAACTCGCTGTCTAAAAAAAGCATAATGGCAGACGTAAAGATAGTGATAGACAACTCAAACAATGACAGCCAGTTAAAAGGCTCCGGAGTGAGGGGAGACAGCAGCAGCCAGCTCATGCACAACAAGTTCTGCGTGATTGACAAAAAAACCGTTCTGACCGGATCTTTCAACCCGACCGGCAATGACAATTCCAAAAACAACAACAATGTCTTGGTCATTTATTCAAAAGCGCTTTCAGAAAACTATGAGGACGAGTTCAGTGAATTATGGGGCGGCAAATTCAGCGGCGGAAGCAAAGTTAAGCATCCAATAATTTACGTAAACGGAATAAAGATTGAAAGCTATTTCTGCCCGGAGGACAGCTGCGAGTCCCATATAGTGAATTTAATCGGCAGCGCCAAGTCCAGCGTCTATTTCATGGATTTCAGCTTTACTAGCAGGGAAATTGCAGACGCAATCATATCAAAGAAAAATCTCAACACAAGGGGGGTTGTCGATTCCAGCCAGTCTTCGGGCAAGTATTCTCAACTAAAAAACATGCAGGATGCCGGAATAGGTGTGATAAAAGACAAAAACAAATACAAGATGCACCATAAGGTCTTCATAGTCGACAACGAAACCGTTGCCACGGGCAGCTTCAATCCCACCTCCAGCGGCGACGAAAAAAATGACGAGAATGTCCTGATAATACACGATAGGAATATCACTTCTTATTTCCTGGCTGAATTCAATTCCATTTCTTAGCAAATAGAAAATTTTTTAAACTAGTTCGTCAATGTTTGTTTTGACTTAAAATGCCGAAGGAAGAGGAAAAAGAAGATGAGTCTGATCCTTACAACGACAAGGTGAAGGACGAGGACAGCGATGACCTTGAAGATGAGGATGAGGACTACAAGGATGACGACAAGGACAAAGACGAGGACGAAGATGAGGGGGATGAGGAGTAGGCAGCGGATTTCTTGATTTTCACAGGGCATTATAATAAGCTTTAAAAACATCACGCAATTTTTATTTTCCATGGGCGAAGTTCTGACTATAGGCACAGTTGCTTTTGATACTATCCGGACTCCATTCGGGAAAGTTGAAAAAGCCCTTGGGGGCAGTGCAACTTATGCCTCCTACTCCGCCAGTTTTTTTTCAAAGCCGAATATCCTGTCTATCGTTGGAAAAGATTTTCCAAAAGAGTACATTGAATTGCTAAAAAACAGGCAGATTAATCTTGACGGGCTGCAAGTATCCGGAAAAACATTTTTCTGGGAAGGATTCTACGAATTTGACATGAACGAGGCCAAGACAAAAAAAACCGAGCTTAATTCCCTCGCTGATTTCCAATTAAAAATGCCGCAAAATTACAGGGATATTGATTATGTTTTTCTTGCAAATATTGACCCGGAATTGCAGCTTGAGACGCTAAATCAAATGAAAAAGCCTAAATTTGTTGTAATGGACACGATGAACTTCTGGATTACGAGCAAAAAAAAATCATTATTGGAAGTCATAAAAAAAGCCGATGTGCTGCTGCTTAATGACGGAGAAGCAAGGCAGCTGTTCGGCACGGTTAGTTTGGTAAAAGCGGCCAAGTCAGCCTTAAGCCTTGGCCCAAAAGCAGTTATAATCAAAAAAGGCGAGCACGGCTCTTTGTTATTCACAAAAGACACACACTTTAGCGCTCCGGGATATCCTCTTGAAGAAATAAAAGACCCAACCGGATGCGGAGACTGCTTCGGCGGGGCATTTATCGGCTATCTCGCAAAGACAAATGATTTAAGTGAATCCAACATGAGAAAGGCAGTTGTATATGGGAGCGTCGTTGCATCATTTAATGCAGAAGAGTTCAGTTTAAACAGGCTCAAAAGTCTTACAATGAATGAAATAGAAGAAAGATATGGAGAATTTAAAGAAATAAGAAAATTTTAATTAATTCTGAATTTAATCTTTCCAGTATTGTTTGTTGACGAAAATTTTGGAAACAACGTTTCCTGTTACAACTGGTGTTGAAGTCTTCGCAACAGGAACTTGAGTAGAGCTTCCTCCGCTGGAGCCACCGCTTGATATGGGTGGATCATAACAGTTGGAGCTAACCCAGCTGATTACATCCTGCTTGGTTATTGATGTCTCTTTAATGCAAGCCCCGTCTTTGCAGCCACTGGGGCAGTCATATATGGATTTTGCCCCGCCATTTACATCGCAGTAATATTCTACAATTTGTTTATCATTGTAGCAAAAGTCCCATTGACCCGCATCATTTGCCCCAGATTTCATAAAACCTTTTACATAATAGTCTTTTCCGCCGTCGGAATCTGTGCATTGTTGAAGATTACCAGGCCTCACTGTTATTTCATCAGAGGCGGTACCATCAGGACCGGTGCATATCAAACGAAATACAGTATCTGATGTTATAGTTGCATACCTGGTATTGCCCGTATCGCTCCAGACAAGATTACCTTTATCTATATTGGTACCGCGGTAAACATCACATGACTTAGCATTCGTTGAAGTCCAGGTTATTTTTACTGAAGAATTATAGGGAACAGTAACAATCGAACCAGCGCCATTGGCAGTGATGTCAGCAGTAACCTTCACTTGAGGCTTGTTTGATTTGAATACGTCCAATATTGAATTTCCCGTAGCAGCTGAAGCCGTGGATTTCCCGGCTGCAGCAGATTGTGTTGTTGTTGGAATTGGTGGTATAGTTAAATCAGCGCAATTTACGTTTACCCAGCTGATTACATCCTGCTTAGTTATTGCACTTCCCTGAACACATTTTCCATCTTTGCGTCCGTTGGGGCAATTGCAATCCTGCAGGCAGGTATTTATTGAAAAATTGGCATAATGAATTGGGTAGTCTTGGTAATCAGTATATGCAATAAATGTAACTTTTAGCTCAGTTCCGTCTGCAAGGAAATCTTTGTCACCAACTTTGAGTTTTCGGGTTGTCTGGCCATTGACGACAAACTGCGCCCCGACATCGCTTAGGGCGGATAAGGTTACTTCGTAATCTTTATTGCCGACAGTAAATGTGCCTGTTCGCCCTTCCCGCAAAGAATTAACTGCCATTTCTCTTTCATCGCAAACTCCATTCCCGCAGGCTGACCTTATGCAAGCCCCGTCTTTGCAGCCACTGTGGCAGCCATATATGGATTTTGCCCCGCCATTTACATCGCAGTAATATTCTACAATTTGTTTATCATTGTAGCAAAAGTCCCATTGACCCGCATCATTTGCCCCAGATTTCATAAAACCTTTTACATAATAATCTTTTCCGCCATCAGAATCCATGCATTTTACTCCCTGTTGGCCGCAATCAAAAGCTGCATACTCAGCTTTCCCATCCATAGTTGTTATGGGAAGCTTATCTGTACTACAGCTACTCTTCCAAGTAAGAGTTTCACCACGATAACCAGAAACAACGCCTCCAGCTGTCCCTACACCACTAAAAGTATAAAATTTCCCATCGCGATTAGTAGCATAACAAGATTGAGTTGTGTTAGAACCGCTAAAAACACATTTAACCTGCTCACTTATAATCTGTGTTGCGTTTACTCCACAATAAAACGTAGCGTGTTCACTTTGCCCATCAATAACGGTGTAGGCATAGCCGCCGCATGAGCTTTTCCATGTGACTTTCTCCCCTTTATCACCCGAGACATCAACTACACATGTCCCTACTCCTTTACAGCTCCATTTTTCAGAATAGCAGGACTGCTCTGCTGTGGAATCTGTGAAAACGCATTTTACCTGCTCCTTAACCAATTCTGCTGTGGCTGTGCTTACATCACAAACCTGCTTATAATCACTGCAGCAGTCGCCATAATTATCACAGGCGGCATCACATGCGCAATCTGAAACCTGGCTTTTGGAGTTGCAGTAGGTCCCTCCACTTGGATTCTTGCAGGTTCCGGCTTTTGCATTGGCAAGAGCAACAGAAACAGAAAACATCAATATTAAAATAATAATGTAGGCTCCGCTTCTTTTTAACATCCCGGTCATTCCCCGATTAACTTATATTTAAACATTTCTAAAGAGAATTTTGAGATATTATCCATTATCTAAAAATTGCGGATTTTTAGATTTCGAAAACCCCATAGGTTTTCTCTATGTCAAAATTCTCTAAGAAAACTTTGAATGAAATATAAAAAGTGATGAATGATTCAAAATTTTCTAAATCTCCTCCTTCAAATTCGTCGTCACAACCATGGTCATCGTTGATTGTATTTCTTTCTTATCTTTCCTAAAATTCAATACAAACTCGTGGAATTCTTCGACATTTTCGAATTTTAATTTTATCATCAGATCATATTCACCCGTGATTCCAAAAACTTCTTTTACATGGGAATCATGAAGAATTTTATTATCAATATATTCTGTTGTTCCTCCTTTGACAAGCATGAACACGATAAAATTTTCCCCAACTTCTTTATTGTTTAATTTTATTGTAAATTTTTCAATTACGCCGTTCTCAAGAAGCTTTTGAATTCTCTGGTGGACTGTGCTCGGCCTTATTTTTGTTTTCTTGGAGATCTCCCTTATAGGTTCCCTTGAATCCTGCTTCAGAATGTCAATAATCCTTTGATCCTTGTTATCAATCTCCATAAGGTTGTAAAGGCCCCCTGCGGAGAAAACTAAATTGGGGGAATTTCGCAGAGAGCCTCTAACGGAAAATTAAATTTTCCAGAAAATATATAAATCTTTCGTTTTTTGTCCAGTTTTTATTAAAATAATTGGAAATTTTCCAATATTTATTGAAGAAATTATATAAATATCTATTTAATACCCTATCCAAGGTGATTTTCATGGACAAAGGAAGCAATTATGAAGTCAAAGATATGAAATTAGCAGGGCAGGGAAAACTAAACATTGAGATTGCAGAGTCAAGAATGCAGGCATTGATAAAAGTCAAGCAGAAATTCCAGAGAGAAAAGCCGCTGAAAGGAACAAGGATAGGAATGGCTCTTCACGTCACGAAAGAAACAGCAGTTCTCGTAAGAACATTGATTGCCGGAGGGGCAGAAGTTGCAATTACCGGCTGCAACCCATTAAGCACGCAGGATGACGTTGCCGCTGCACTTGCTGAAGAAAATGTCAAAGTGTGGGCCTACAAAGGCGAGTCCAAAGAGGACTATTATCGGTATCTGAATGAGATAATATCGTTCAAGCCGAACATAACCATTGATGACGGCTGTGATTTGGTTTCTGAGATTCACAAAAAGCATGCACATTTGATAAAAGAAATGATTGCAGGCTGCGAGGAAACCACAACCGGAATTATAAGATTGAAAGCTATGGAACGTGATAATGCGCTGAAATATCCGATGATTGCCGTTAATGACAATAAAACAAAGCATTTGTTGGATAACTATATAGGGACTGGGGAATCAACTTGGGACGGCATTAAAAGAGGAACAAATGTTTTAGTTTCAGGTAAAAGCGTTGTCGTAGCAGGTTATGGCTCATGCGGCAAAGGGGTTGCCCTGCGAGCAAAAGGAATGGGAGCAAGTGTAATTGTAACAGAAGTTGACCCATTCAGGGCATTGCAGGCATTATACGACGGATATCAGGTAATGAAAATGGATGATGCTGCAAAAGTCGGAGATATTTTCATAACCGTAACCGGAGATATTAATGTAATAAAAACAAGGCATATGGAAAAAATGAAAGATGGCGCGATTATCTGCAATTCCGGCCATTTTGATGTTGAAATAGATTACAAAGGATTAAAATCGATAGCAAATAGTATGAAAGAAGTAAGGCCATTAGTAGAGGATTTTACATTAAAAAATGGGCATAAAATAACTTGTCTTGCTCAAGGACGATTGGTCAACTTGTCTCTTGCAGAGGGGCACCCCAGCGAAGTTATGGACACTTCATTTTGCGGACAGGCTTTGGCTTGTGAATTTGCAGCAAAAAATAAAGAAAAAATGAAACCGGAAGTAATTCAACTGCCAGAAGAAATAGATAATCACATCGCAGAGCTGAAATTAGAAGCCTATGGCGTGGAAATAGACAAGCTGGATGAAGAGCAAATTAAGTATCTCAACTCCTGGGAAGAAGGAACTTAATTTTTTTATTTATTTTTATTTAACATATTTTAATCTGGGGACTGAGCAAAGCGAAGTCTCCACTCAACGAAAATGACTAGCATTTTCGAGGTGCTCGAAAACTTTTAGTTTTCGACATTTTGATGAAACTTTTTTCGATAAAAAGTTTCTCGTCGACTTGCTCGCGAGAACGCTCGCAAGCTCGCGTTCAAGTCAAGGGGCGAAACCCTTGTTTTATTTCTTAAACATCCTAGAACTCAGAGTTTCATTTAATTTTTTCATTTCTTCTTCGCTTAATTTTTCCTTCCTGAACAGTCTTTTATGCGAATACTTGCCGTAAAGAAAAACTGCAAACAGCGCCAGAATAATCGCAAGCACTATCCATAGATTATTCCAGCTGAATCCCAAGTTAGTTCCAACAACAGCCCCAGTTATCAGGTTCTGATTTTGAGTGGCATTATTTTTTATTATGGGCTTCTTGCATGGTTCGCAAACTCCGCCGCAGTCAATATCTTCTTCATCCTGGTTTTTTGTTCCGTCGCTGCAGGTTTCTTTTTTAACTTCCGGAACTGCGCAGCTTCTGCTCTGCTCGGGTATTGTGTCCTGAGGGCATTTCTGGTTCAAAGTAAACACAGGAACTCCCACCAAAACACATTTTCTAGTTTGTTCTTCATTTTCGCATGAAGACCATTCATCGCATTTCCAGTTTAAGCTGCAGACATAGCCGCTTCCTCCGCCACCTCCCCCTCCACCGCCGGACGAACTAGAAGAAGAAGAACTGGAAGAAGTCTCCTGAACATCTGCATTAAAAGCAGTTGAATTGGAAAAATTCATTGTATTGCCATAATTGTCAAGGCATCTGGCATAATATCTTCCTGACGTGTCAGAGCTGTAGGAAATTGAATTTGAATGTGATGTGCTGCTTGTTGATGACATATTAGTCATGCTTGTGAAATTTAAGTCGGAAATTGCAAAAGCACATGTTGCATTTTCGTCCGTTGCAGCTGATAGAGTGACAGTTATTGTTGTCGAGCCTGAATTTGATGTGATAATTGACGTTACTTTTGGCGCTTTCGTGTCAAGAATTTCTATTATCAGTGTACCTGATATATTTGAATCATTCTCAATTGTAATGTCAACGGATATATTGCCAATATTCTGCGGAGTGAAATTAATTATCCCTTCATTGGTTATGTTAAAAAAAGAAGAGTTGTCATAAAAATTCATATTGTCGCTGTCCAGATCGGTGTAATTCACATCATAAACAAACAGCTCATTTCTCTCTGCCTGTACAACCCCGAGTGAGGGATTAAAGAACTGCAATGAATTTAGTATAATCAAATTGCTACCATTCACAAATTCACTCCAGTTTGTTCCGTCAAAAACTTTTACACTAACTGACCAGTTCTGGTTTTTTGTTGTGTTTGTTGGATTGATAATAGTAAAATTTCTGAATTCTATTTTTTCAGTTCCGTTTATGTACCACCAAGTCTCACTTCCGTTTTGTGTGTCTCCATCTATATCACTAAAAGTCCATCCAATAACTAAAGAGCCATTTGTTCTGTTAAGAAAGTCTGTGTTATTCAACATCACATTTGAAATATTTGGAGCGTCATTTACTGGGGTTACGTTTATTGTTACATTGTTTGAATAGGTTATATTTTGGCTGTCATTTGCAAAAAATTTGGCATATCTTATTCCATTGAAATTCAACGGCGGAATTAAATTTGCAATTCCTGATGATTGATTGATGATTACTGAAATATTCTCCAAATCAGAATATCCAAAAGTTAAATTCTGTGCATCCAAATCTGAGAAATTACCGCTTAGATTCAATGAAAAGTTTGTGTCTTCGGGAAAAGATATATTTGAAAAGTTCCCAATAAAGGAAGGCACCCTATTATCAGCTATTACAACATTATTATCTATAGTAAATCTATCCCCCCCACTGCTGTAAGGCGCAAATATTATATTTCCTATCGAAGCATTAGAGCACAACTGGCCTCCAGCTATGGTATTGGTAGTAGAGCCACCACTAAGAGTTATATTAAAAATTCCTAAATCAAAAAAGAATTTAACTGTAAAATTAGTTGGATTCAGAAAATCAAAGCCACCACAGTTATTATCACAAATCGGACTAAAAGTGTTTGCATTGCAATCAAATTTTTCTATCTTATCATTAAATGATGCTTGAGCCTCATCATTTATCCTTAACTTAAGGACATATCCGGAGCTATTGCTTGAATTGTATTCAACTATATATTTATAGTTACTGTGTGAGCCATCAGCTTGTGCCTGACCTTCAAAAGAATGTACTAAATTCTGGCTTAAATTTAAAAAATTTACTCTAGTGCCGCTTGCATTAAATATAAGAGATACATTGTTTGGTCCGCCTTTATACGTCGCACTATCATTCAAATAAACATTTGTCGGCACCTGCGCAAAAACATTTAGAGATGCAGTTATTATAAAGAAAATAAAAAATAAACTTAACTTAAACCCGTCAACACCCACATTAACCCCCAATGAGTAAAATGGTTAGCCCTTTTTAAAATTAACTAAAAAGTGAGCTGTCAAGTAAGCGTTTGGTAAAAACAAAGTTTATATGGGGATTTATATTATTTTCATTTCTGGCTTTCTGCTTGTAGATAATTTTGCAGAGTATTTATATTCAAAAATACAAACATTTAAATACTAAGTAATCTTAATAAAGATTACAATGATACTACAGGCATTAAAGCACGAATCAATAAGAAAGATTTTAGGAAAAGTGGAGATAATCACAATCATAAAGAAAATGGAAGGCAGAAAACTGAAGCAAACAGAAAGGAATTACCTGTATAGGTCAATTAGGCCAAAATTAATAGCGGCAAATATATTGGCATCTGAGAATATACTAAAAGAAATAAACAAAAGCAAAAAAGATGAGGATCATACAATAGAATTCAACCTTTCCCATTATGGCTATGAACTTATATCATTAAAGGGGAAAAAATCAAAAATAATGCCCATTGAAGAATTAATAATAAAAATTATTATGAAGCCAAAAGCAAGATTCATAGAGGCGATTCCAATATTAATAATAAAAAACAAAATCAATAAATTAAAACTGCTTGAATTGGCATCTGTTTATGGCATAAAAAACAAGATAGGATATTTAATAGAAACGGCAATGATGATAAAAGAAATAGATTACCTAAAAGATTTAATAGCATACCTAAAATCAAACAAAGACAATGAAGAATCCTTCCTGGTTGAAGGAGATTATGAATTCCTTTCAAAAGAATCTCCTGAAAGAGTAAGAAAATGGAATCTTCTTGGAAGATTTTTCGATGAAGACTTCATAAGAAACTCAAAGGTGTACCTATGATTGATAAAAATGACCTGCTGGAATGGCTCAGAGCAGCCGATAAGAAGCTAAAAAAGAAAATAGTGCTGATAGCTGTCGGAGGCACTGCAATGACGCTTCTTGGCCTGAAATCTTCCACCAGAGATGTCGATTTTTGCATCAAGTCAGAAGATAAAAAAGATTTTGAGAAAGCCTTGGGCAAAAAATTCAACGTTGACCTGTTCACAGACGGCTACATTTTCTCCGAGCAGCTGCCTGAAGATTACGCAGAGAAATCAAAGGAAATCCTGAATCTTAACAGCCTGTCATTAAAAGCCCTAAGCCCGGTTGATATAGTAATAACCAAGGCTGCAAGGCTGAATGCAAGAGATGAAGAGGATATACGGGCTCTTTCCAAATATGTTGATAAAGAAGAATTAATCAGGAGATTTGAGAGTGTTGTCAATTCCTATTCCGGCAAAGAAGAAGACTACAGGCATCATCTTAGAGTTGTTTTAAAGAGGTTTTTCTAACTTTTTTTGACTTTCATTTTATAAATCAAAAATCCGATTAAAGAACCTAGAAGGAACCTAAAAAAGATAAAGCAAAATTCATAAGATATAGTAATAATAATATTAAAGCTACAAAAACTAAAAATATTGGAATTAATATTGAATAAAATAAATAATTATTAAATTGCTTTGATTTTAATTTATAATGAATAAATCCTAAAAATAAAAATGATAAAGAAACAATTATTAAAAATGGAATGTAATAAATCAAGGCTCTTGCGAGTTCTACAGGTGGAAAATATTTAATTCTAATAAAAGAGTTAGCGATCAAAAATAATAAAGATAATAAAAAGCCAACAAACAAGTATTTTTTTAATATTTTTTTCAATTCTTCATTCATTTTAGTAAATTGTTTTGTCTAAAGATTGTTTTACATATCTTTTAACTTCATTATTCTTTGACATCCCTATATGAATTGTACTAACGCTAACATTTACTTTGTTATTTGAAGTCAATTTATTAAATATAAAAATTTCATCTTTTGTTGGAACTACAGTATCATCTTTACCATTAGTGAAAAACCCTTTTGTGCCTGTAATAATAGTAAAATAGCCTACATCAATATCTCCAGGCTGTTCATCCTTATCACTATTTATCCAATCATAATATTGCTGAAATAAATTTAATGACAGTCTGGGATTATCAAAGAACCTGCTAACTCCAGCTATTTCACCAGCAGCACTTTCAAGTTCGTGTGCAACGTCGCCAAATTTCGGGTGCAAATTATTTTTGTTCCTCAATCTAGTTATAGCTATGTTACCAGATTTATTCACCTGTCTCGCAAAATAACTTAATTCAGAAAAAGCGCCAGGACAGGCAATTCCAACAAAAGTATCGACTGGATTTGAAGACATGTCAATTAAAATCTCACTTCCATTATAAATAACTTTCCCCAAACTGCTTTTTCCGGTTGATTGCCAGCTGCTTAAAGAATCAAGGGCTGCCCTGCACCCATTGCTGTGGCCGACATACTGTACTTTGTCCTTTCCGGTTAATTTTTCAACAGAGCCAATTGAAGCAGGCCAGAATTCGTTAATCAAATCTAAATAATTATAATTAACGCAATCATCACATTCTATAGACGGCCCACCGGTTATTTCAATCAGCCAAATATCTCTGCCGCTGTTAGCCAGCTCGTTTCCCAAATCCTGCCATGAAGAAATGTCTGACCAAATCCCGCCGCTCATGACAACGGGCAAGGAAATATCATTACTTGAATTTAAGTATACTAAATAATCATTGCTTAATAAAGGCTTTAGATTTCTCAACCTTAACGTAAAATTATTGTAAGTTGTAATATTAAGATTAGTTTCGCTTATCATAGTATCATTAAGTGAATTGGCAACTATATCCTTAAATTGCTCCGTATCAGAGCCATAATACCCTTTATTAGTTTCGCTGTGCATATAATCCCAAACTTTAACAGCATCTTCATTATCATCATCAACGGCAGCAGAATCAAAAGTTTCAGTATTTAAAAAAGAAACCTGATTCTTGATGAATTCTTTAGCTGCAGCAACGCTCCCTTCAATTTCATTTCCAACAATCATAACTTTAACATGATTTTTCCCAAACGAGTTATCCTCTTTAAACGATGCAACCAATCCGTTAAATGGGTTTGAATAAATTTTATCGTTATAGTTTATATTTCCATAATCATATCCAATATTATGCTGATTCATAAAATTAACATTCATATCCATATTCCGGGGATTATTTTTCCCGATATAAACCAAAACGTCAGCTTCATTCTCATTTTCAGCATAATATCCCAAAGCCAAATTATTTTTGATATAATCCTTAATTTCCTGCAAAGGCATTTTTAAACCATCATCAGCACTAATACTTACAAAAACATAAGGCAGTCCCAAAAATGTCTTGTATGCATCGTTATTGTTTTCATCCGATTCAGAAATTTCATTGTCATAATCAGCGCTAACAAGGATTTTTTCTTGGGCTTTCAGAGGCAGGATTGAGCTGAAAGCCGCATTCCCATTCCTGTTTATATTAAAAATAGCGACATTATTATCAAACGTTTCAGTATTATACACAATAACTTTAACATTATCTGACTGAATTTGCCCATCATTTTTTATCACAGCTGTAACATTGACGTGAGTTGAATTATATTTGAAAAAACTGATATCAGAAACAGACAAATCCATCGTATAATTATTATTGTCAAGAAAAATCTTAACCTGTCCATCTTTAGACCATAATAAATCCAGCCCGTCATTTCCGTCCAAATCAACAGCAAGAGGGTGATATTTGCCCAAATTGTTGTAATCAAAAATTGAAGTCCCGTTCAGAAGATAAATATGAGTTGAGGTTATAATCTCCCTTTCTCCATCATTATTCATATCAGCCGCCATTGCTGTTTCCCTAACGCCATCAAGAGATGCGGTCAACTTAACCTTGGCAATCTGGTCTCCGGGATAGTTGTAGCAATTCATTCCCATATTAGAAAAGTCTATTGTCTTCAGGAAGCATACGTCATCAAATCCATCTTTGTTGTAATCAAGAACGAATGGATTTGTCCCTTCAAATTCCCTTCCCGGATAATTTCCTGAATTGCATCCCGCATTTAGATTTGGATTGGTTTCGCACTTTGAAAATAATTTTGTCCCATTATAATCATAAACCAGCAATTCAGTGAATAAATCCAGCCTGTTATCATGATTATCTGAATCATCATAAAAAACGCTGGCAGCCACCTCCAATTTTCCGTCATTGTTTAAATCCACCAAAACAGGCTGGCCTTTCAGGGTAAACAATTGATGGTAAAGTGAAGGTCCAAGTATCATCGGGGAAAATATATTGTCAACTATTCCATTATTGTTAAAATTAGTGTCTAATCTTCTGCTGCTTAAATCGAAAACCAGAAACCCGTAGCCGCTGGAGTTATCCTCGTTAAACCACCACACAGCCTCATATCTTCCGTCGTTATGAATATCTCCGATTGCCGGGACTGTTTGCCTTACTTCATCGTAAACAGAAGTATTGTATTTAGTGTCAATTCTTAAGCTCATGTCTATAATATTCACATAATTTTTCCTGTCTTTGAATACACAAATATCAGTTCCGTTCAAATTAAGGCATTTAATTCCGCTAAAATTTGCATCATTGCCCAGGCTGATGTTAAAATTCTGGATTAATCCAGAATTACTAAATTTGTAAGCGAAAAAGTGATCAGAATCCTGCCGTGCATTAAAAATGATATTGGCCGTTCCGTTTAAATTAAACAAAGTTGGCTGCCCCAGGATGCTCCCAATTTTCGCCTGTGATTTTATTTCCAGCTGCGGGTTAAATATCACCAAAGAATTGTTTGAAAATATAATGATTTCATTCTTGCCATCACTATCCAAATCAGAAGCCAAAGGCTGGAAATCAGTTCCAAAATCATTGTTGGAAAAATTCGCAGTCTTAAGGGGGAAATATCCAGCACCGTTGGAATTTGCAATATTCCTCAAATCGTTTTCATAAGTTCCCCAATCTGCGCTGGCGCTTACGCTGAAAATTAAGAATAGCGCTATGAAGTAAATAAACCTAATTTTCCCACCCCCTAAAAATAAAATTTGAAGAATTAGTATTTAAGATTTGCTTCAAAAAATTACTTAAACCCTTCTTCCTTCTCAACCAAAGAAAAGGGAGTCTGGTCATAAAGAATTTTAAGCCCATCCGGCCCTATTGTTAAAGGATAAACGTCCAGGCTGTGGTCCTGCCCGCGCATCTTCGCAACCGTGATAACTCTTTCAAAATAAGAGCCTTTCCTTATGCGGGAAAGCATAATGATCCCCTCAAACACAAAATCCATCATGTCATACTCAATCCTGTCAAAATCCGTGACAGACCTTTCAGAAACAACCAAAAAAGTGACTCCAGCCCTTCTCATCTGCTGCATGAATATCAGAACCTGCCTTCTGAATTCCATCTTGTTGCCGTTAAACTTCGGATAAAGGTATTCAAAGAATATGAGTGAGTCAAGCGCGACTCTTTTGACTTTGTATTTTTTGATGGCATCAAGAAGCCCTTTAACCGACGCAATCCCGCCTTTCAGCGTCGCAATTGGCTTCTGCACGACGAAAACTTTTCCGCTGTCAACCACTGACTGCAAATCCATACCAAGATTTTTTCCGCTCTGCTGCAGCACTTCCAGACTCTCTTCCGTTGTTATAAAAATCCCATTCTCATCGAAATCTTTCGCCCCGTAGTAGATGAACTGCAGCGCCATCAGGGTCTTGCCGGTGCCAGGAGCTCCGGTAACCAAAACGCAAGAATTCTTCCTAATACCTCCCTTAAGTATCTGGTCAAGCCCAGGCGTGCCTGTCTTGATTAGTTCTGCCAATTTATCAACCTCTTTTATAGTTTGGTTTATAAATATACTAATATAAAAGACTTATGGTTTTGATGGCTCTGTCCCAAATCCCGCCTAAGCCCGGTTTTGCCATCAGTTCGCATGTAATTGTGAACTAGAATAGTCTCAATTCCCATTGCAATTTCCTTGAGATATTAATATGTAAATTGATTATGCTCACAAATTGAGATGGCAAAACTGACTTTTGGGACAGAGCCAGTTTTTGTATTGGAATACGAAAGCTTTATATTTATAGCTCTAGAATGGTATATTAAAAAAGTGGTGTGTATGCTGGAGACAAAAGAGACTTTTAGAAAAGAGGTAAGCAGCCTGAAGGATTACCTGCTCCTATTGACAGTGGATGCAAAGAATTACAATGAAACCACAATTGACATGTTAAGGTTTCTTATAAATGAGCAGCACGTGCCAGGAGTTTATGTCACGCTCAACAAGCCCTTTGAAGTGATTCAGAGAAACCTGCAGAGCAACAATATCGACCCGAGAATCGTGATATTCATTGACGCCACCTCACGCCCTGAAGGCTCAAAAAAAATAGAAAACTGCCTGACAATAGGCAGCCCGGAAAAATTAAGCGACATTTCAGTTGCCATGGACCAGGCGATAAACGCCCTGCAGACGGGCGATAAATTCCTGATTTTCGATTCGATAAATACACTGTCTATATTCAACAAGCAGGCCACAGTTGCGAGGTTCATACATTTTCTCGCCGGTAAAATACGCGAATGGAAAGTAAAAGGAATAATCATAACTCTGGAAAAGGAAACTGAGCAGTCTCTTCTTGACGAGCTCACGCAGTTCTCTGATTTCAGGGTAGACACGGGAGGTGAAGGTTAATGGTTTATATAGCTGCAGTAGGGATTACAACAGTAATTTTTGGGATTGGCTCGCTTCTGCTTATTTCAAGGGCGAGGAATAAGCTAACAGACGGCTCCATAAGGAGATTCATGGACAATTTTGCAATTTGCCTTGCGTTCATCGTGACTTTCTCCGTATGGCAGACTTTAAGGGATATTTACCAGGTGGGCGGGACTTTTGACGGCCAGACCACATATCTCTCCTATCCGGAATACATCTTCATAATATTTGCCTACATTGCGTTTATCATAACTTCATTCAGGACCCAAAAAATCAGCGAGGAGTTCGGATTCAGGGACGTGGGAAAAAGGATAGGTCAGATTATGAAGTCCGGGCAGAAAGCCGACGTTCCGGTCCAGGCTTCCGAACCGAAGCAGGAAGAAGACAAGGAAAATGTTAAGGCAAAAAAGCCGGCTCAAATAAAAAAGAAAAATGCCAGAAAAAAATAACGGAACAAAATGTTTCTGAAATCGCAGGTCAGCGTCGAGTATATGCTTGTAATGGGGTTCGCAGCGCTGATAACAGTCCCTTTGCTGATGATATACTACACTTACTCAGCTGACACGGCAGATTCCGTTGCGGTAAGCCAGTCCATGCAGATTGCAAGAAAGATTGTTGATGCGTCAGAGTCTGTTTATTACCTTGGAAAGCCCTCGCAGACAACTTTGAAGTTTAATTTCCCGGACAGGATTCAGTCGACAAGCCTGTCAAACAGGGAAGTCGTTTTTAGAATCAAAGTGCAGAATGGGCTGTCGGACATTGTGCAGGTCTCTGCAGTCAACATGAGCGGCGCGCTTCCTACATCGCAGGGAATTCACATAATAACCATCAAAGCCGATGACGGGTTTGTCCAGATTACTTCAAATTAATTTTAAATTAAATCAATAGCAACTGCATATTAAGAAAAAATAATTATAATAAACGGAAACGACCTTGCGCTGCAAAGCGATGAAGGTGGCCCGTTTGTTAATCGTTGGATGAAAAATAAAATTTTAGGATTAAATTCATAAAATAAAAAGAGGTGCGGCATGGGTTCTAGGGCACAGGTAAGTGTCGAATTTTTCATATTGGTGGGAATGGCCTTTCTGATAGCTATAGGGTTCGAAATAGCAGCCCTTGACCAGCTAAAGGATTTCAGGGTGCAGAGGGAAAGCGACGCGGTGAAAGACCTTGCGCTGAAGCTTCAGAAGGAAGCCCTAATCGCCGCAAGTGTTGAAGACGGCTATGTGAGGGATTTTACAATTCCAATCCAGCTGGACAACAGCGTCAATTACACCCTGACAACAAAAAATTACACAATCACCGTTGAATCCAAAAACAGCATCTACACCTTCACCATCCCAAATTCAGTTGGAAATCTGAGCAAGGGCTCGAACAGAATCAACAAAACAGGGGGTGTTATTTATATCAATTAAGCACATTAAATCGCAGGCATGGTTCATGGACTTCGCCATAGGGATGCTGCTGTTCACTTTCACGCTGGTGGTCTACTTTAGCTACACAAACAATTTCCAGAACGAGGATAAGGGAAGCCTTGACCTGATGCTAAAAGATGCAAAATCAATCTCCTCATCGCTGGTTCTCGAAGGATATCCCGGCGACTGGAGCAACCTGACTGCGATAAGGGTAGGAATAGCTGATGGCCAGAAAGTAAATGCAACAAAATTAAAGAGGCTTAACCAGCTGAATTACGCAACGGGCAAAAAAAAATTCGCAACTTCCTATGATTATTTTATTTATTTTGTGAACGGCAATGGTGAAGTTTTGAATATCAACGGAGTCTGCGGCTCAGGCTATCCCTTAATCAATCTTACTTACAACATAAAAAGCGCTTATTATTATCAGGACTCTGATGATTCTTTCATGCTGGATTTTATGAATCAAACATTCAAAGCGGATATTTACGATGATGATATATCGGGCCTTTCAAGCAATTTAAGCAAATACGATTTTCTGGTTATGGAGCATCCGCTGTTAAGCGCCAGCGAATTCAATAACAACAAAGCCAAGCTGGAAAATTATTCCTCAAGGGGAGGCATACTGATGGTTAGCGGCGAGCTTGCAGCGCCGGCAACAAACGCGATGGCAGGCGGCGATTTCAAGAAAAAATCAGGCCAGTCCCAAAGCCAGCGTACTGCAATAGTGAACAGCACCGACCCAGCGATTTCATTAAATGTCGGCGACAGCATGGCATTCTCGCAGTATTACTATGTCCAGAATAACTCAGAAGCGGCAAACCTTGTAAGGATAGCCACCTTCAACCAGACTGATGACAATGCAATTGCAAAATGGAAATACGGCAACGGCACTGTTTACTTCTTCAGCGATTTTGACGTTTCAAGCTTCAACGGAAACTTTTTGGATGTCGTGCAGAATGCTGCCCAGTCAATGATAGAGGGAACATGCAGTTCCGTGAACATAACTGGAATAAGTGCAAAGGATATTGTGAAAACTGAACGTTACCTGACTTACAACTCAAAAATAATCAAGATGATTGTTTATGTATGGCAATAAATTTGAATCTTTAGTTTAAAAACAATAATAAAACATAAACTGCAAATAAAATAATAAAAATATTCAATTATTGTAAAAATAAATTTTATCGAATAAAAAATAATTTTAAAAATTCAATTCAAAAATAGCGAATTATGAAAATTAAAAATATAAAATCACAAATAAAACAATGAAAAAATTAATTTTAAAAATCAAATGAAAAAGGGAGTGTTTTTCACAATCGACGCGCTGCTGGCGTCCGGGGTAATAATAATTGCTATAGTTCTTATCTCAAGCTTTTATTCCTACGAGCAGCAGGCCACGAATGTAAATTACGCCTCCAAAGACATTGTAGATGTTTTCTCATCAATCACGGTCAATGACGTCAGCAATGAATATGTGAAAAATCTTATTGCATCGGGACTGATAACGGACACAAACAACACGCTCATCGAGCAAATCGGGGATTTTTGGGCCGATGACAATATTGAGCTTGCAGAAAATTTCACAAGAAACCTGACAGGGGATATCATACCGAAAAATTACGGATTCAGCGTACTGGTTGATGGGGAGGAAATTTACTCAAGAAACATCCCGGTAACAAAATCCCTTGTTTCAACAAGAAAAATAATCAGCGGCATAGCAAAGGCAAAGCCGACAGATGGCTACACTGCCAGAGTTTTGCTCAGCGGCATAAAAAGCAAAAAAACCAGCGCTTATGCTTATTTTGGCGGCTATGAAGGCGACGGCAACCTGACAAAAAAATTAATTCTGCCGAATGATGTTATCTCGTTCAACAGCTCCTACATTGAAGTTGATGCCGGCGGGAATTTCAATCTCTACATAAACAATGTTTTCTCCGGAAGCTACGCAAAAGGCTCAGGCGGCGGAGGGAACATGCTTGCGGACAAGTGGAATTTAAGCAATGCTTATCTCCCAAATTTCAGAGCCGGAGAAAACACCATAAGCCTAAATTTCACATCCGGAAACAGCTACATTGCAGGCGGGTTCGTTAAAGTGGCTTATACTACCTCATCTTACAATGACACCCATGTCCCAGGATATGACAAATATTATTTCCCCGGAATTACAGGAAATATCAATCTTTATTCCTCGGTATACACTCCCAACACCTTGAATAACCTGAAAGTTTTTCTGAATTATTCCAGTAACTATACAACATTCCTAAAGCTCGGCAATACTACGATTTACCAGGGCAGCTCAAACGGAACAAGAATCAATATAACACTAGGAAACTCCACGCTAAATTCACTTCTTGATTATAATTCCATAATACAAAAAACAATTCCTCTGAGATTGGGAATACTGAATGCCACAAACTTTGGGGGAACTGCAGACGCTGTGCTAGTAAGCGATGTAAGCGGCTCAATGGACTGGTGCTCGAAAGTGACAAGCGAGACTTGGGATGGCTGGCAGTTCGACAACTCAAAAGGGTGCCTTTACTGGTTTGGATTCTGGCTTTGGGGGTCTTACTCGTTTACTCCAAACTATGGGTATTCGAATTATAACAGAACAATATGGTATAACGGCACATCCAATTTATGCGGCTGCAGGTACAACACAGTCTGCCAAAATGATGCAAGAAAATTGGACATTTACATAAATTCAAGCATACAGTTTGTGAACACTATTTTTAATATAACCGGAAACAAGGCGGGACTTGTGGAATTCACCGACAATACAGGGATTGGGTACAAAGATTCATGTTCGGGTTCTTCTTCAACTACAATTCCCTTCCCTGATTCCATAGTCAGGTTCACCAATATAACAAACAATAAGCAGGGATTGATAACTAATATCAGCAATACAACAGCATGGTGGGGCACGTGCACTTGCTGCGGCATCAACAAGGCAGCGGACTTGATTAAATCTCAAAATAACCCGTCAAGAAAAAATTACATTGTTGTAATGAGTGACGGCGCTGCAAACGTGGACTGCGCGCAGCAGCCAAACAGCACGGCGATAGCAGACGCTGTGCAGGCGTCCTGGGATGCGTGCAATAGCGGCATAAGCGTCTATACAATCGCCTTTGGCGCCGACGCAGATGGCGCCGCAATGCGGAGAATGAACTGCAGCGGCGGCAAATTTTTTGATGCCACCGATACAACGCAGCTGCAGCAGGCTTACAGCAATATAGCCGGGGACATCAACACGCTGAGTTTTTCGGGACAGATAATAAATGTCTCATCGCTCACGGCATCTTCCGTGTATCCAAATTCCTACATAGAATTTAATTACACCGTTCCAAATGAGCAGTTCAACAAGCTGCCATTGTCATTTGAGTCTGACAGGTTTGGCAATAATATCTCAACTGGCACTCTGACAGTTTATCCAAATTCGTCTATATCCAATGCAAAAATAACGTCATATTCCGAGAGCTACTGGACAGACAATGCAATCGTAAACGGAAACAACATTTACAGGCTAAGCGATTATGGAAGCGATTACATAAGCTTGGGGGATCCTTTCACTATAGATATTCCGGCGGCAAATATTAATGTGGGGAGCAACAGCATCACTATAAGCACGGGAAAAAACTCAACTTACAATACGAACGGCTCCAGCGACGACAAGGTGATTTACACTTTGCTGCTCAACGGGTTCGCTGACTACAGCAGTGTCGTTTCAAAATCAAATGGATGTTCCTGGGCACTAAATTTTGAGGATGGAACAACATCAACCATAAACATTCCTTCAACCTACAGCGGAGGAAGCGCCTGCAGCTATTCCCTGAAAACTTACGACACAGACGACGCTCTGGACAATGCGGCATTCGAGCTCTTTAACAATCTTGACCTGGACAAAGACGGCAAGCTGGATGTAAACATCGACTCAAGCAGCCTTAGCTTCAATACACTGACTGTTTCAAAAGTGCCTTCACTGTGGGGGCCCGCAATCATCGAGATAAGGGTGTGGGAATAAATGTCAAAAAAATCCATGTTTTATATTTCGGCGGCAATTGCATTGACCATAGTAATCTTTGTGACTTACAGCGCATATAGCACTTACAGGCTCGTTGACAAAATGGAATCAATTGAGACGAGAATACAGACCGTAAATTTTTTCATAAAGAATATAGAAAATGACCTCAACAATGGGATTTATATCGCAGGCTTCAGGACAATGCTGAGCTTCAACCAGTTCATAACGACAAACGGCACCTACATCAACGATGTCAACGCAAGGTTCAAGGAATCTTTCCTCAACGGAACGATAGAGCGGCAGCCGTTAAGCCTGATGCAGGAATCTACTTTCACGGACTGGGCAAACAAAATTTCCGCGGAAGCCGATAAAATTGACATAAAATTTAATTTTACAATAATTGACGTCAGGCTTAATCAAAGCGATCCATGGAATGTAGACATTGGGTTGAATATAAGCATGGACATAAGGGACAAAAAAAATACAAGCTACTGGATAAGAAACCGCTATCTGGCCGCAAAAATAAACATCATGGGATTTGAGGACCCGTTATACATCGTAAACAGCAATGGGAGGGTTACAAACGCAATCATACAGACTAATATTACTTCGTTCACAGTAAATGGCGACGTGACGAATCTTATGCTCCACGCCAATCAATCTTACTACATAGCTCATAACGACTCTCCAAGCTTCCTCATGCGCCTGCAGGGCAATTTGGGAAACTCAAGCAACGGTATAGAAAGCCTTGTCAACCTCGAAAAATTCCAGCAGCAGAATATTCAGCTAAAGGACCGAAGCGCTGTTGATTACATTTATTTCGGCACAGGCAGCACGGTAAATTATAGGATTAACGACACTCCGGAATGGTTCAAAATAGATCAGGGGCACTTGGCAGCATATCAGGTTACTAATTTGACTATTTGAGTTGGAATTATAAAAATTTTCTTAGCTGCCCGGACCGCCGCCTGGAAGAACTGTTATAGTTCTTGCTGTGCTTGTGGCCAATCCACCAGGCTTTCCATCATTTACAGTCGTAGTAAGACTATAAACTCCTGCATTAGTGAAAGTTACATTTCCAGGATCTTCAACGCCTGAAATTGACGGGGCTGGCCCTCCAGCTGTAGCAGCAGCAGTCCAGCTAGACACTAAAGAATCCAAATCCGGGTCATTGCGTGTAGATTGCAGATTTACAGACTGGCCGGCTGTGATTGTAACGTTGCCTGCCGGGCTGTCCATAGCAACTGAGGGTGCCCTGTTTACATCGGTAATATTAATTGTGGATGTCAAATTTGTTGTTGCCGTCCCGTCTGTAACCGAAAACACAGGAGAATATGATCCAGATTGTGTAAAGCTTGGCGTCCACGAGAAAGTCCTTGTTGACGAGTTAAATGTAGATCCTGACGGAAGGCCTGATGCAGAATAGGTTAATGAGTCTCCATCCGCATCTGTGGCTGATACAGTAAACTGCATTAGGGCATTTTCTAAACCACTTTGGGCGCTTAGTGTGTTGAAAACCGGCGCTCTGTTTACGTCGCTAATGTTGATAGTCGCTGTTTGTGTTGTTGTTGTTTTGCCATCGGAAACAGAAATTGTCGGAGTGTATGTGCCGGACTGGGTTGATGAAGGTGTCCAGGAGAATGTTTGTGTTGAAGCATTGTAAGAAGCTCCTGACGGAAGATTTGATGCAGAATAGGTTAATGAGTCTCCATCCGCATCTGTTGCGGGAGTGGTAAATTGCAGCAGCGTCCCTTCCAATCCGGACTGTGTTGTAGTGAAGTTGAAAACCGGCGCTCTGTTTACGTCGCCTATGGTTATTGATATTGTTTCATTATATGCCCCGCCTTTCCCGTCATCAGCTGTAAATTTTATTCCACTATACGTTCCTGATTGAGTAAATTCTGGCCTCCAACTAAATGTTCTGCTCGGATCGCTATATATCGCCCCCGTTGGCAAATTTGAAGCGGTAATTTGCACAGAATCTCCGTCTGGATCAGAAATATTCAATATTTTAAATTCCAATGTTTCATTTTCTCTGCTGGATTTGTCCCCAATTTTATCAAATATAGGTGGCAGATTGGTGTTTCCGACTGATAGTTCCACACTTTCTTTGTAGATTCCACCTTTGCCGTCATCTGCCGTGAAAGAAATGCT
>Ga0209212_1000646_pt1 | contig 65423 bp, 70 predicted proteins | sample RifGroC2_FD_183996 | JGI IMG/M metagenome (GOLD analysis project Ga0209212, IMG submission 183996) | Groundwater microbial communities from Rifle, Colorado, USA - Groundwater C2 (SPAdes) (version 2) | ecosystem: Environmental > Aquatic > Deep subsurface > Groundwater | place: Rifle, Colorado...
TTTCGGCATTGTTGCTATTAGCATTTCTCGCGCCCCATCTTCCGGTTGTTTTCTTGGGGAAATGGGTGTTGCCCGGGTGGGCATGGGTCATCCCGGGGGCGTTCTGGGCCGTCTGGATGCTCAACCTGTACAACTTCATGGATGGGATCGACGGACTTGCGGGCGGGGAGGCGGCGGTGGCGTCCTCCTTCTTCTTCCTGGTCTTCGCCTGGTACGGCCAGTCCGGCTGGGCGGTCGCGAACCTGGTCGTTGCGGCGGCTTCTATTGGGTTCCTGGTATACAACTGGCCGCCTGCGAGGATCTTCATGGGGGACGGCGGGAGCGCGTTCCTCGGGGCGTTCTACGGGATGCAGTCCGTGGTGGCCGCGCTGTCGACGTCGGTCCCGTTCCTTGTCCTCGTACTGCCGTTCGCCAATTTCATCCTGGATACGACGTTCACGCTGTTCCGGCGGCTGATTCGGCGGGAAAAGTGGTACCAGGCCCACCGCAGTCACTTTTACCAGAGGATGACCGACCTCGGGATGACCCATAAGAAAGTCACTTCCATCGAACTGCTCGTGGTAGTCGCTTCCTGTGTCGCCGCCGCGGCCTGCATCCCGGCCGGTCCTGCGGTGCGGATCGGTTTGGCGGTCTCCGTGGCCGCCGGGATCGCCTGCGGAGGTCTTTGGGTATGGGGCAAGGAACCCCGGAACCGAACCCCAGAACCGGGACGTTCCTAGAACTCCCCCAGAACCGGGACACTCTTTGCAATGATGCTTGGGGCAGAACTGTGCCCGTCATACGCGAAAGCCCCCTTCCCGGGGGCTTTCGCGTTTACTGAGCTTGACTCAAGTGAACAGAAATGATATGAATTGTTCACATTGATGGACAATAAGCGATGAACGCTGAAATCCTTAAGAAAATCATAGCCGAATGGCTGGAAGAAAAGGTCTTCCCGCCTCTGGTGCGGAGAGACGCCCCGGAGTTGGTCCTGGATCGGGTGTCGGAAATCATCGCGGTGGCCGGTCCGAGACGGTCGGGGAAAACCTGCTACATGTATCAGCTGATCCAGGATCTCCTGGGGCAGGGAAACTGGCGCCGGGAAGATATCCTCTTTATCGATTTCGAAGACTACCGCCTCACGGATTTCACCGCCGCCGACATCGACGCTCTGCTGACCGCCTTCCACCAGGTCACCGGAAAAGCGCCGACGTTTCTTTTTTTCGACGAGATCCAGCGATTGGACGGTTGGAGCCGCGTCCTGCGGACCCTCCACAACCAGGATCGTTACCGGATCGTCGTCACGGGCAGCAACGCCGGTCTCCTCGAACGGGAAATGACGACGGAATTGCGCGGGCGGTGCCGGAACATCCTCATCCTGCCGTTCTCCTTCCCGGAATTCCTCCGCTTTCACGGTATCCCCCACGACGAGCGAACCTTGTTGACGCCGGCCAGGGGGCGGGTCCTGAAGGCCTTCGAACAATTTCTGAAAGAGGGCGGATTTCCGCAAGTCGTCATGAAGGAAACCGTCCCGGAAAAACGTGAACTCCTTCAGACCTACTATCGGACGATTTTTTACCGGGACATCATCGAACGCTACAATGTCAAGGCGAAGGCGGTTCTCGAAGCCGTCATGCGCTATAGCCTGAATGCCTTTTCCGACCTGTTCTCGATCTCCAAGTTCGAAAAAAACCTGAAGCGGCATCGGCTTCCCGGCAGCAAGCAGACGATCTCCAATTACCTGGGATATCTCCAGGAGGCCTTTTTCCTTGCCGCCCACGAAAAATTCAGTTACTCCCCCCGGCAGAGGATGATGAACCCGAAGAAGATATACCTCCTGGATACGGGCTTTTCCCTGCTTTCCACGGATTTCTCGGAAAACCGGGGGAAATTGCTGGAGAACGCCGTCGCCGTCGAGATGTTCAGGCGCCGGGCGGAATGCTTCTATCACAAAGGCCGACACGAATGCGATTTCATCGTCAAGAGGGGAACGAAGCCCGAAGCGGCCGTTCAGGTATGTTGGGAACTGACGCCGAAGAACGAAGCGAGGGAATTTCGCGGCCTTCGGGAGGCCATGAACGCCCTGTCCATCGAGGAAGGCTTCATCCTGACCAACGACGAGGAGAGGGAGCTGACCTTCGAGGGCGCAAGGATCCGGATCCTGCCGGTCTGGAAATGGTTGTGCAAGGGTACGGAACCGGGACAGGCATGACCCATCGCCCCCGACAAGCTGCCCTCGTCATACGCGAAAGCCCCCTCCCGGGGGCTTTCGTGCATGCGGCCCCACCGGCACGGTACATGCGCCCCTCGGATGGAAACCATTTTCACAAGGGGACCATACCGATGACCATTCCAATGGAACGAGTGGAGAACCGGATACTCGCTATTCGCGGGCACCGGGTAATGGTCGACACGGACCTCGCGGAAGTCTACGGAGTCCCGACGAAGGCGCTCAATCAAGCCATAAAGCGAAACGCGGACCGGTTTCCGGACGACTTCGCCTTCCGTCTCACGGCCGAAGAGAAAACGGAACTGGTCACAAACTGTGACCGGTTCGCCCGGTTGAAACATTCGCCCGTCTTTCCCCTCGTCTTCACGGAACACGGTGCGATTATGGCCGCCAATGTCCTGAACTCTCAGCGTGCCATCGAGGCAAGCGTCTACGTCGTCCGGGCATTCGTCAAGATGCGCGAGGTGCTGGCGACCCACAAGGAACTCGTACTGCGGCTGGATGAGATGGAAGGGAAGGTTGACCGGCAATTCAAGGTGGTGTTCGACGCCATTCGTGCGCTGATGGAACCGCCGAAGACAACGACGCGGCGGATCGGGTATTGATGCGGAGCCTCCTGCTTGGTGAACCCCGGAACCGGGACGTTCCTAGAACTCCCCCAGAACAGGGACACTCTTTGCAATGATGCTTGGGGCAGGCCTGTTCCCATTCCTTGGGAGTTCCAGGAACGTCCCCGTTCTGGGGTTCTAACCGCCCCCGACGAACTGCGCTCGTCATGCGCGAAAGCCCCCTTCCCGGGGGCTTTCGCACTTACGGCCCCACCGGCACGGTACATGCGACCCCCGGATGGAAACCATTTTCACAAGGGGACCATACCGATGGCCATACCGATGGAACGAGTGGAGAACCGGATACTGACTATTCGCGGGCACCGGGTAATGGTCGACACGGATCTCGCGGGCGTCTACGGGGTCCCGACGAAGGCGCTCAATCAAGCTATAAAGCGAAACGCGGACCGGTTTCCGGACGACTTCATGTTCCAACTCTCTCGCGAGGAGGCCGATTCGATAAGGTCACAAACTGTGACCTTAAAAACCGTGCGCGGAAAGCACTGGAAATACCTCCCTTACGTTTTCACGGAGCACGGGGCCATCATGGCGGCGTCCGTTCTCAATTCCCCTCGGGCGATTGAAGCAAGCGTCTACGTTGTCCGGGCATTCGTCAAGATGCGGGAGGTGCTGGCGACCCACAAGGAACTCGTACAGCGGTTGGATGAGATGGAAGGGAAGTATGACCGGCAATTCAAGGTCGTGTTCGACGCCATTCGTGCGCTGATGGAACCGCCGAAGATCCCGCGTCGGCGGATCGGGTATTGAGCTGAACAGGGACAGACCTGAAAACCCTGGAACTCCCGCGGTATGATATATTCATACCAACGGCGAACGATCGCTGTCTCCCGAAGGAGGACAAGGCGATGGGCATGGCGGTGAAGAAGACGATCTCCCTTCCCCCGGACCTGCTGGAGGATGCCGAGCGGGTTGCGCGCGAGGAGGGGAAGACGCTCAGCGCGGTGGTGCAGGACGCGCTCCGGATGGCCCGGCGGGAACGGTTGGGGGCGGAGTGGAAGGGGGCGCAATCCTACTGGAGCGCCCGTGCCCGGGAAAAGGGGCTTCTGAAGGAAGAGGACCTCGATCGATTCCTGCGCCGCCGATGAGGGTCGTCTTCGACACCAATGTGCCGGTGTCGGCGCTGGTGTTCCCGGACGGGCGTGCGGATGCCGCCGTGCATGGGATTCTCGAGGGGAAGGACGACCTGGTTCTCTCCACGGACATTCTGCGGGAGGTCTTGTCGGTGCTGGCGAGGAAGTTCGGGCGGGATAAGGAGGAGTTGTCCCGCGTGGCCGTCATCCTTTCGGAGATGGCCGAGGTCGTCAAGCCGACGATCCGCCTGAAGGTGTTCCGGGACGATCCCGATAACCGCATCCTGGAATGCGCCGTTGCGGGGAAGGCCGACGCGATCGTTACCGGGGACAAGGCGATGCTGTCTCTCGGCGAGCATGCGGGTATCCGACTGATTTCCCTGTCCGCCTACCTCTCTCCCAGGTAATCCCAAACCCCGGAACCGGGACGTTCCTGGAACTCCCCCAGAACGGGGACAGACGTGAACCCTTTGCCCCCGACGAGCTCCGCTCGTCATGCGCGAAAGCCCCCTTCCCGGGGGCTTTCGCACTTACGGGTCTGTTTCCGGGAAAATTCCGGAATGAATTTTCACTATTTCAGCGTTTGCTGAAAATATCTTTTGTAATGAAAAATTAACGGGTATACTCCATCTCCAAGGGCAGTTTCACTATTTGTGCATGTTTCAGCAAACGTTGAAAACGGTGAATTAGATGAAATTATCTCGGGATGAGCTCGAGCGGAAGGCGGAAGAGGCGGTGCGGTCCTGCCTGGAGGGGGTTCCGTTTGCCAAGATCGAGAGCATCGAAAGGGAACGCGATTTCAAGGGATACCGGGCTGATCTGGTCACGACGGTCAACACGCCGGCGGGTACCCGGTATATCGTCGCCGAGGTAAGAACCGTAGGACAACCCCGCGCGGCGCGCGAAGCGGTCAATCAACTATGGCGCATTTGGGCGAAGCAACCGGATGTCGTGCCGGTCTTCATGGCGCCCTACGTTTCTCCCAAGGCGGCGGAGATCTGTAAACAGGAGAATACCGGCTATGTGGATCTGGCCGGGAATTGCCGGGTATGTCTTGATAACATTTTTATCGAGCGCGAAGGGAAGCCGAATCCTTTTGCCGAGAAACGCGGACTTCGAACGCTCTTCTCCCCGAAATCGTCCCGCGTCTTGAGGGTCCTCCTGGCGAATCCCGGCGAGGCATGGAAAGTACAGGACCTGGCGAAGGAGGCGGGGGTAAGCCTGGGACTGGCGGCCAATGTGAAGAAGTGTTTGGAGGATCGGGAATGGGTCCGGAAAACGGAAAAAGGACTGGTGCTTCGGGAACCGGAAAAACTGCTGACGGAATGGGCGGAGAGCTATTCATTCCGCAAAAATCGTGTTCGTGATTTTTACTCGCTCAAATCCATCTCCGACCTTGAGGCCGATCTGGCGAACGTGTGCCTCGATGGGAAATTTCGGTATGCACTGACAGGATTTTCCGCATCTGCACGTCTGGCGCCGATGGTGCGATCTCCCCGGATGATGGCATACCTCGAAAATCTGTCGAACGAGATGATCGTCTCCCTCGGCCTGAAAGAGGTAACGAGCGGGGCGAATGTGACTCTTATGGAACCGTACGATGACGGAGTTTATTACGGCGCGAGGGAGATCGGCGGAGTCCGTGTGGCATCGTCCGTGCAGGTCTATCTCGACCTGAAGGGGTTCCGGGGACGGGGAGAGGAAGCGGCAGCGAAACTTCTCGAGGAAGTGATCCGACCGCAATGGTGACGCGAAGAGACTACACATCGGAAGCGGTTGAGGCGGCGAAGTCTGTGTTGATCGAACTGTCGCGCCTCCTCGGGGAATATCGGGACGAGATCGTCCTTGTGGGAGGATGGGTGCCCGAGCTCCTTCTGGGGGATTCCGGGGTGCCGCATACCGGGAGCATGGACATCGATCTCGCCTTGGACCATCGAAGATTGCAGGAGGGCGGATATCGAACGATTCGTGAACTTCTTTTCGCCAGAGGGTACCAACAGGGAGCGCAACCTTTTATTTTCATCCGCGAGGTCGTGGTGGGGGACACGAGGTTTCACGTGCAGGTTGATCTGTTGGCCGGTGAGTACGATGGGACCGGTCGAGGCCACCGGCACCAGAAGTTGCAGGGGATCCAGGCGCGTAAAGTGAGAGGGTGCGATTTGGCGTTCGATTCCCCAAGGGAGATATCTGTCGAGGGAGAACTGCCGGGAGGCGGGAAAGATACCGTCAACGTGCGCGTTGCCGCCATCGTGCCCTTCCTCGTGATGAAAGGTATGGCCCTCACCGATCGCCTCAAGGAAAAGGACGCCTGGGATATCGACTATTGTCTCCGGAATTATCGGGGAGGCATGGATGCGCTGGTGGGGGAGTTTCGTCCGCACATGATGCACGGTTTGGTCCGGGAGGGCCTGAAAAAGATCGCCAATGCCTTTGCTTCGGTCGATCGAATCGGCCCGGTGTCGGTGGCAAATTTCGAGGAGATAACAGATCCGGATGACCGGGCGTTGCGGCGGCGGGATGCCTGCGAGGATCTTCATGGGGGACGGCGGGAGCGCGTTCCTCGGGGCGTTTTACGGGTGTGGGGCAAGGAACCCCAGAACCGAACCCCAGAACCGGGACGTTCATAGAACTCCCTCAGAACTGGGACACTCTTTGCAATGATGCTTGGGGCAGGCCTGTTCCCATTCCTTGGGAGTTCTATGAACGTCCCGGTTCTGGGGTTCTAACCGCCTCCGACGGGTTCCGCTCGTCATGCGCGAAAGCCCCCTTCCCGGGGGCTTTCGCGTTTTCGGCAGAAGTCACACACGGAGAAATCGGCTGCTGTTTAAGGTAAATAGTCCTTGCAGAAAATGCTCGAAAGAAGTATTTATACCTTTATGAAACGCACCGTCACCGATTCTTTAATCCGCTGGAAAACGTCCGTAAACCGCAAACCCCTGATTCTCAGAGGCGCCCGGCAAGTCGGCAAGACCTATATCCTGAAGGAATTCGGCGGAGCGGCTTTTCCCCGTTATCATTATGTCAATTTTGAAAAGGATGAAAAGCTGGGGCGGATATTCGAGAGGGATCTGAAACCGGATCGCATACTCGACGAATTGCAGTTTTACCTCGACCGGCCCATCGACCGCCGCCTGGATCTGGTCATCCTCGATGAGATCCAGCGCAGCTCCAAGGCGCTCACCAGCCTGAAATATTTCTCCGAGGAGATGCCGGAGCTGGCTCTGTGCGCCGCCGGTTCCCTCCTGGGCGTGGCGCTGCAACCGGACTCCTTCCCCGTCGGGAAAATTCAGTTTCTGGATATGTACCCCCTTTCCTTCGATGAATTCCTCGAAGGCGTGGGAAAGGAGCGGCTGGCCGAAGTGATCCGGAAACATGACTTGACCCAGCCCTTCCCGGAGACGGCGCACGAACAACTGTGGGAGTTGTGGAAACGCTACCTGGTTGTCGGCGGCCTGCCCGATGCCGTAAACCATTATCGCGAGCGACAGGAAAATTTATACGAAGCCGCTCAGGCGATCCGAAAGGCGCAGCGGGACCTGCTGGAGGCCTATCTGGCCGATATGGCGAAACATAGCGGGAAGAGCAACGCATTGCATATCGAAAAACTATGGCGGAACGTGCCGGCGCAACTGGCGCGGGCGCAAAACGGATCGGCCGGAAAATTCAAGCTTCGCGAAGGGATCCCCGGAATCCGGGGTTACGAAAGATTGTCCGTCCCCTTGGACTGGCTGGAATGCGCCAATCTGCTCATCCGGACGCCCATTATCGACGCCGCCGGCGTTCCCCTTTCCGGGTATGTGAAGGAAAACCGCTTCAAACTCTACTTCTTTGATGTGGGCCTGCTGGGCGCCGCAAGCGGCATCGCCCCGGCCACGTTCCTGAACTATGACTTCGGCAGCTACCAGGGGTACGTCGCGGAGAATTTCGTGGCCCAGGAACTGCGCGCCGCGGGAGACAAGACCCTATTCTGCTGGCAGGGTCGCACGGCGGAAGTGGAATTTCTTCTTGAACGGGAAGGGGAAGTCGTGCCCGTGGAGGTAAAATCCGGATGGGTGACCCAATCGAAGAGCCTGAAGGTCTACATGGAGCGCTACCGCCCTCCGAGGGCGTACATCCTGAGCGCCAACAATATAAGCCGGAGAAATATCGTTCGCCATCTCCCACTATATGCGGCCGGTCGTCTATAAGCAGGGACAGCGCCCGATGAACCCAATAGGATTTATCGCCACCGCCTGCCGTTCGCAAATTTCATCCTGGACGCGACGTTCACGCTGCTCCGGCGGCTGATTCGGCGGGAGAAGTGGTACCATGCGCACCGCAGCCACTTCTGCGACCCCAGAACCGGGACGTTCCTAAAACTCCCCCAGAACCGGGACAGACGTGGACCGGCCGGGGCGGCGTCTGTCCCGATGTGTGTCCCTGATTTGGGGGAGTTTTAGGAACGTCCCGGTTCTGGGGTTCATGCCGATTTCTTGTGGACAGCCGGGGATTCCGATAGGATGAATCCGTTATGGTGAGCGCCGGGAAAATACCGTTTCATGGGAACAGAGCGGCGATGCCGGATGTCCGGTTTTTGGCGTTGGGAGCCAGTTTTTCGGCTTTTCCCGAGGTCGTGGCGGTGTACCTTTTCGGGTCGATGGCGCGCGGGACAGGAGGTAATCGGAGCGATGTCGATATCGCCGTACTGACGCGCGAAGGGAATGCACCCCGACCCCGCCGTCCCGCCCGCGCTCTTTCGACCTATGTTCTGGCCGCCTGCGACGCCCTGGGTACGGACCGCGTGGACGTCGTTCTGCTGGACCGCGCTCCCGTTGTTTTGCGCCACGAAGTGTTCCGGGAAGGGAAACCCCTCCTGGTGCGCGACCCGGAGGCGTTGTCGCGGTTCCGGCAGGACTCATCCCGGGAGTATCTGGACACCATCCCCCTCCGGCGGACGTTCGAGGAAGCGTTTTTCCGCCGGGTTCGGAGGAACGGTTTTGCCCGTCAAGTCTCCCGTCGTTAAGGCGCGCATCCGCAAGGTCGAGGAGTGCGTCGTTGACCTGGAGGGGATACGGAAGCTCCCGGCACGTGCGTTCTTCGAGAACCGTTCCGTCCGGGCCGCGGCGGAGCGTCTCCTTCAGGTCGCCATCCAGTCCGTGCTGGACATCGGGAGCCACATCATCGCGGAGCGTGGATTCCGCGAGGCCGACGGCTACGCGGAGATCATCGACATCCTGGGTGAAGAGGGTGTCATCCCGAAGCGGTTCGCCGCCCGGATCCGCGGAATGGCGGGACTGCGCAACATCCTCGTGCACGACTACCTTGAAGTCGACCCCGCGGAGTTGCGGAAGCATTTGGGACGGCTGAAGGATTTCGAACGGTACTGCCGCTACGTCGTCGAATACCTCGGGTTATAACCTCTCCAAACCCCGGAACCGGGACGTTCCCGGAACTCCCCCAGAACCGGGACAGAGATGGAACGTCCTGCCGGGAGTCCTGCCGGGAGTGTTGCCGGGAGTTGACTCCCAAGCCGTCTTTTCTTACAATCAAGTAAGAAAACAATTTATTCGTAATACAGGAGGCAGTATGCCTGCCGCGACGCTGACCAGCAAGGGACAGCTGGTCGTTCCGAAATCCATACGGGACAGGATGGGGCTTCACCCGGGCGATCGGCTCGATTTTGTCGTGCTGGACGATGGAAACGTGCTGATGCGGCCCGCGACCGAGGATGTGAGTCTGCTGAAAGGTCTTCTGCGGCGGCCGGGAAGAGCACCGGTAAGCGTCGAGGAGATGAATCGGATCATCCGGCAACGGGGGGCGAGGGGAAGGTGAAAGGCCTCGACACGAACATCCTGGTCCGTTACCTGACGGAGGATGATCCCCGGCAAGCGGCCGCGGCGGTCAAGGAGATCGAGGGGGCCGGGAGGAAAGGGGAAAAGCTGGTCGTCCAGCCCCTCGTCCTGTGCGAGCTGGCCTGGGTGCTCGAAAGTGCCTACGCCGTCGGAAAGAAGGAGCTTCTGGATGTCTTCGAACGGATCCTTCGGACGGCGCAGTTCGAGATCCCCGGGAAAGATCTCGTCTGGAGGTCCCTTGCCGACTATCGCGCCGGCAGGGGGGATTTTTCGGATCACCTCCTGGGGCGGTTGAACGAGGACGAGGGCGCGTCGATCACGATGACCTTCGACAAAGCCTTGAGAGGGAACGCCCGGTTTCACGTACTGACGGTCTACTGAATAGTGCACTACCCACCCCCCAACCCCAGAACCGGGACGTTCCTAAAACTCCCCCAGAACAGGGACAGACGTGAACCCTTTGCCCCCGACGAGCTCCGCTCGTCATGCGCGAAAGCCCCCTCCCGGGGGCTTCGGGGGCTTTCGCGCTTACGGCCCCACCGGCACGGTACATGCGACCCTCGGATGGAAACCATTTTCACAAGGGGACCATACCGATGGCCATACCGATGGAACGAGTGGGGAACCGGATACTCACTATTCGCGGGCACCGGGTAATCGTCGACACCGGAGGAGAAAATGGAACTGGCCGCAAAATGCGACCGGATGTCCCCATTTTATTGTTGATATCCGGTCGAATATTTATTATGATGCACAAAATATATCATATTTATGCATTATGAGGTAAATGCGTTGAGGGATATCCTCCTCGTTCAAAAAAGGGAACTTGAAACCCGCCTGCAGGAGCCCTATGTCGAGCGGAAGGTATCCAGGCCTCCGGATCTCCGCGATGATCTGATCCAGGTCATCACCGGTCCAAGGCGATCGGGTAAATCCTTCTATGCCGTCCATCTGCTGCGCCAGGCCGGTTCTTTCGGCTACGTCAACTTTGATGATGAGCGGTTTGCCATGCTTGGCGACTATGATCGGATCGTCAGCGCCGTCAACGGCGTCTACGGCAATCCCCGCTATCTGCTTCTTGACGAAATCCAGAATCTCCCCCGGTGGGAGCTGTTTGTCAATCGCCTGCAACGACAGGGATTCCGCCTTCTCATTACGGGGAGCAACGCCAATCTGCTGAGCTCGGAGCTGGCCACGCACCTGACGGGTCGGCACACCGTCACCGTTCTTTTCCCCTTTTCTTTTGAAGAATACCTGGCGACTTCCGGGATGGAACGGACGACGGCGGAGATGGCGGCCGCTCTCGAGATGTACGCGGAACAAGGGGGCTATCCGGAGCCGCTGCTCAAGAAGATCGACCGGCGCGATTACCTGCACACCCTGATCCAGTCCATCCTCTACAAAGACATCATCCGCCGCTTCCGGATCCGTTCGGTTCAGGGAATGGACGATTTGACCCTGTATCTGATGTCCAATATCGCCCGGGAATACTCGTTCAATACCCTGTCCAAGGTGACCCGCTGCCGCAGCGTTCATACCGTCGAGAAGTACATCCGCCATCTTCAGGAGGCGTTCCTGTTTTTTCCGCTGAAGCGGTTCTCGTATAAGGTGAAAACGCAGGCAAGCCACAACAAGAAAATCTACTGTACGGATAACGGCCTGACGGTGGCTGAGGGTTTTCGTTTCAGCGCGGACCGGGGGGCGCTCTATGAAAATCTGGTGGCCATCGCTCTCAGGAAAAAGGAAATCGGCGGCGTCCTTTCCGTTTTCTACTGGAAAAACCCGCAAAATGAAGGGGTGGATTTCGTGGTGAAGGAAGGTTTGCGGATCACACGGTTGATTCAGGTTTGCGCGGACATTTCGAATCCGAAGACCCTCAAGAGGGAAATGCGGTCCCTGATCAAGGCGTCCCGGGAGTTGAATTGCGAGGAACTGCTGCTCCTGAATCCCCGGGAGGCCCGGACGGAAACGGTCACTTGGCAAAATGCAGAGCGACAAATCCGGCTCGTGCCGCTTTGGCGGTGGCTCCTTGATAACGCTTGACGATCATAAGAACGGAAAAGCGGTAAAGCTTGCCGAATTTTGTCTTTTGGACTTCCGATAATCTATGAACTGGATGAAACTGTAAGTAATTCGAAAGCCGTATAGGAGCCTCATGATCTCCCGCGAAAGAATCACCGGCTGGCTATCTCCGTTGCTGGAAATCGTCATGCGCCGGCGGGTCGTCGTCAAATTCGTGCTGCACCTGGCGATCTTCTGCATCGCGTACTCCCTCGCCTTCCTCGTCCGGTTCGACTTCTCTGTTCCCTCCGACTACGTTGCCATCCTGTGGATGACGATCCCGGTGGCGCTCGTCGCCAAGGCGCTCGGGTTTCTGATCTTCGGCCTGTTCCACGGCTGGTGGAGGTATGTTTCGATCCGGGACATCTTCCCGATCGCCGCCGGATGCACGCTCGGCTCGCTGATCCTCGCCGGTGCGATTGCTGTGCAGTGGGGGGCGTATACCGTTCCGCGGTCGATCTACTTCCTGGACTGGGCGAACACGCTGATGATCGTGCTGGGTGTCCGCTACATGGTCCGTGCGGGGCGGGAGGTCCTGGGACGCAATCGCAGGGGAGATGACCGGCGCGTGCTCATCGTGGGGGCGGGCGCCGCCGGGCAGATGATCGCCCGGGAGATCGCCGAGAACGTCTCCCTCGGGATGGAGCAGGTCGGGTTCATCGACGACGACCCGGCGAAGCTCGGGGCCCGGTTCCAGGGACAGAAGGTGCTGGGAGGGCACGAGGGGATCGGCGATATCTGCGAAAAACACAAGGTCGACGAGATCATCATCGCGATCCCGTCCGCATCGCCGTCGGTGGTGCGCCACATCGTGGAGCATTGCCGCGAGGTGTCCGCCACGTTCCGGATCCTGCCCGGGGTCGGCGACCTGATCCACGGGAAGGTGAGTATCCGTGCATTGCGGAACGTGGACCTCGAGGACCTGCTGGGCCGGGACCCGGTGGCGCTGGATGCCGGCCTGCTCGAGCGGCACATCACGGATCGCACGGTGATGGTGACCGGGGCGGCGGGGTCGATCGGCTCGGAGCTGTGCCGCCAGATCGCGCGGCGGTCGCCGAGGCGGCTGATCCTGTTCGAGATCGCGGAAAGCCCCCTGTTCAACCTCGAGATGGAGATGCGGGAGAAGTTCCCGAATCTGGGCCTGGTCCCCGTGATCGGCGACGTGCGCGACCGGGGAAGGGTCGAGGAGGTCGTCCGGGCCCATCGTCCCGCGATCGTCTTCCACGCGGCGGCGTACAAGCACGTGCCGATGATGGAGAGCCACCCCGTGGAGGCGGTGAAGACGAACGTGCTGGGGACGCGGATCGTGGCCGAGGCGGCCGCGAAGTTCGAGGTGGAGCGGTTCGTTCTCGTCTCGACGGACAAGGCGGTCCGGCCGACGAACGTGATGGGGGCGACGAAGCGGCTGGCGGAGCTGGTCATCCACAATATCGCCAACCGGGAGGGGCAGACCGTGTTCGTCGCCGTGCGGTTCGGCAACGTCCTGGGCAGCGTGGGGAGCGTGATCCCCATCTTCCGCAAGCAGTTGATGACCACGGGGAGGCTGACCGTCACCCACGCGGAGGCGTCGCGCTACTTCATGCTGATCCCCGAGGCGGCCGGGCTGATCCTTCAGGCGGGGGCGATGGGGGAGGGCGGCGAGGTGTTCGTCCTCGACATGGGCGAGCCGGTGAAGATCCTCGACCTGGCGAAGAACCTGATCCGGCTGAGCGGAAAAGAGCTGGGAGTGGACGCCGAGATCGTCTACACGGGCCTGCGCCCGGGCGAGAAGCTGCACGAGGAGCTGGTCGTCGAGGGCGAGGACGTGAGCGGCACCACCCATCCGAAGGTGATGAAGCTGATCGGCAACGAGAAGATGCCCCCCTCCTGGGCGAAGCAACTGGAGGAGTTGATCGTGTGCGCCATCACCGGCGGCCGGTGCGGCGTCGTCGAGAGGCTCGACGCCCTCGTGAAAGGGTATCGCCCGGGATACGATTTCCACGGCGTCCCCGTTCCCCCAACCGCCGCCGCCGACCCTCCCCCCTCAAAGTCCTTCCACTAACCCCCCCGCAAAACCCCAGAACCGGAAACCCCAGAACCGGGACGTTCCTAAAACTCCCCCAGAACAGGGACAGACATGGGTCGGGATGCGGACGATATATCCAGTTCACCCGAAGAGTATTATTACTCAATCGTTGAGTAATTTATGTTGCGTTCTGGCATATGGCCGGTTACGCTACGTTTATGAATAACTTCGAACGATCCATGGTGTCGTTGCTGGTCAAGGAATTCGAGAAGCGGCAACCCGTCTTTCAGGTACTGACCGGACCCCGCCAGGTTGGAAAAACGACGATCTCCCGGCAGGTGATGGAGAAGCTCCCGTTTCATTCCGTCTATGCCTCCGCGGACACGCCTCTTCCGCCGGGGCCGGAATGGATCGAAACCCAGTGGCGCCGGGCCGAGGTCGAGGCGGACCGTTCGGCCGGAGCGGTGCTTCTGGTGCTCGATGAGGTCCAGAAGGTGCGAGGCTGGAGTGAATCACTGAAGGGCAGGTGGGATGCCGCCCGGCGTGCGCCACGTGATATTCGCCTGCTGGTCCTCGGGTCGTCGGCGCTGCTGATCCGGGAAGGGTTATCGGAAAGCCTGGCGGGACGATTTTTCCTGCATCGATGCGGTCACTGGACGTTTCGGGAGTGCGTCGACGCCTTCGGTTGGGATCTTCCGCGTTGGCTCTATTTCGGCGGTTATCCCGGCGCGGCGGCCTATTGTGACGACGAGCGGAAGTGGAAACGGTACGTGACCGATTCATTGATTGAAACGGTCCTGGCGCGGGACGTGCTCCAACTGCAAAAAATCACCAAGCCGACGCTTCTGCGGCATCTGTTCGCGCTGGCGGCGACGTTTCCGGCACAGGTTCTCTCCTACAACAAAATGCTCGGACAACTTCAGGATGCCGGCAACACGACGACCCTTGCCCATTATCTCCGGCTGCTGGAGACCGCTTTTCTTGCAAGCGGGCTGGAGCTCTTTTCGAGGGGGTCCGTCCGCAAGAGGGGGAGCAGTCCAAAGTTGCTGCTTTGGAACAATGCCCTGATCAACGCCCTTTCGACCCGCTCGTTCGATGAATCCATCGCGGATACTTCCTGGTGGGGACGTCTGGTCGAGAACGCCGTGGGGGGGCATCTCGTCAATACCCTGCATTCCGCGGACTATTCCATCACGTATTGGCGGAAAGGGAAATACGAGGTCGATTATGTCGTTGCCCGCGGGACAAAACTCTGGGCGATCGAGGTGAAAAGCGGGAGGAGCGGCAAGACCCCGGGACTGGATCCGTTTCGTGCCAGGTATCCCGAAGCGCGGCTTCTCGTCGTTGGCGGGAACGGCATCCCTCTCCAGGAGTTTTTCAGCACGCCTGCCGAAACGTGGCTGGAATAACCCCAATACCCCAGAACCGGGACGTTCCTAAAACTCCCCCAGAACCGGGACAGACGTGGGCCGGGATGGCCGCCATCCGTTTCGATGAGTGTCCCTGATTTGTGGGAGTTTTAGGAACGTCCCGGTTCTGGGGTTCGGTTCCGCGGTCAGCGGGGCCAGAACGTCTCGACCAGCCCGACGTTCCAGCCGCCCTCTTCGAGGAACATTTTCAGCGCCGCGGGACGATCCGCGCCGTGGTGGGTGATGTGGATCTCCGCGCGGTCCTTCCCCACGGAGCCGATCTCCCAGCGGCTGTGTTCCAGGACGGAATCCGGGTCGAAATTGCGCAGGAAGGCGTCCCAATACTCCCGCGCGATCGGCCCCCCTTCGACGAAATCGTTGCGGACCGCCTCGCGGCCGGGTACCGCCATCTTCGCCGCGGCGAGGGAGGCCGAGGTTTGGGCGACGATCGTCTCCCGCGACTTCGCGCTGAGCACGGCAAAGATCGCCGGGTAGTCGCGGGACTTCATCACCTGGAAAAGGGACTCGGCGCGGGAGAGGATCTCCGGGACGGCGGGGTGGTCTTCAGGGGATGAGGCCCAGGCCGGAGGGAAAAAACAGAGGAGGAGCGCGACGGCAGCCGCAAGTCGCACAGATACCGTCCGTGATGTTCGCTGGATCCGAAATGGGAGATCAAGAGGAGGGAAAGGATCCCTCCCCGCTCTCAATGACCCGATGTGGTTCCGCCGCTGCTTCCACCACTCGCGGCGACTCCGATCCCGATGGCTCCGGCGATTCCTAAGGCGATCCACCCGATCGTTCCCGTGGAGGTGCCCTTCTTGACCGCCTGCCCCGCTTCGGACCCCTCTTTGGCGGCGCCCGGTTGAACTTGCGGAGGAGGCGGGGTCGGCGTCGCTTCGACGCCGGGCTCGGCCCCCTTTTTCGGCCAGACCGGCCACTCGTCGGCGGCGATCGCCCGGGAAGCGGCTCCGAACGTCATGGTGAGGAAGCATGCGGCGCAAAGAACCGCGACGACGGATTTCATCGCGGACCGGAACCGTTTTGCATTCATCGGGGCCTCCGTTGGAAACACTGTGTTACTTAGGCACTTTATACGTTGATCCCAGATCCCTGTCAAGCAGAATGCCGGCGTTGCGGCCGATCCGGTCGAAGAGCGGCAGGTACCGGTCGATGTCCTGCGCCACGTCGCGCGTCCATGGCGAGAGACTGTATCGATACGCCGTCCGGGAGTCCCGGCCGGTGAAGAGGCGGATCGGGATCTCCACGGAGATCCCCTTGTCGTGGTACCCGCGGTTGTACCGGTCGGTGAAGATATCGGTGTCGGTGGCGCTGTACCAGGCGGAAAGGGTGACGCCGCGGACGAACTTGGAGACCGCGACCCGCACGCCCCGGTCGCCCGCGAGGAAACGGCCCCACTTGACGTCGACCGCCGCGTCGATCTCAGGCACGTTCAGCCGTCCCTGGAGCAGCGCCGTGTGGTAGCTGCCGCCGTCGCGGAACCCGAACGGCTCGCCGGGCGCCCGCTTGCGGACGACGCCGCCCGATGCTCCCGCCAGGATCCTCCCGTCCCGCAGGGGGAACGCGACCTCGCCGTCGACGCCGCCGAACATCGTCTCCAGCATCCCCGCCGCCGCGCGGAAGTACACCGGGCGCCGTGTCGCGTAGACCTGGTCGAAGAGCAGGCGCCCGAGGGCGATCGATTCCTTCTTGTACTCCGCCACGTCGCTGCGGATGAGGATGGAAAGCGGCGCATTGGAAGTGGAGATGTTGTTTACGGGGTAACCCTCGACGCCGAGGAGCGCGGTCCCGCCGCGCCAGGGGAACGTGCTGAGCGCGCCGGCCAGCCCGACGCGGTATTTGAAGAAGCCGGACGGGTCGTTGAGGAACGCCTCGAAGGACGGCTTGAGACTGTAATCGATCCGGCGCCGGTATGCGGTGGGGCGGAGCGGGGCGTCGAAGTACGCGGAGCGGAAGCCGACGGCGTTCCGGATCCGTTCGGTCTGGGTGAAACCGGCGCCCGCCCCGGAAAGCGCGGTCGCCGGCGCGGCCGCCTCGGCCACCGGGATGCCGTTCTCCTTCAATTGGACGCGGATGTACTCCACGTTCGACGGGACGAACGGCGCGACCGTCGCAAGGAGCACCTCCACGGCGCGCGGGGCGAAGAAGTACCGGTCGTTCTGCGCGTCGATCCGCAAGGTGAAGCCGTCGTTCGAAACGGCGATGTCGCTGAAGCCGACGTCGGCCAGCGCGAACGCGATCCGGTCCGGGAGCGGGTTGCGGGACGCCCCGGGAGTCTCCCGGTACGGCGGGTCGTAGATCGGCACCAGCGGCCGGCCGATCTCGAAGTCGACGGATGCGGTCACGCCGATCTCTTCCCCCCGCTGCCAGCTCGCGCCCAGTTCGAGCCACCGGAACGGTTTGACGCGCGCGCCGAAGTTGAACGGGGACCGGACGGCGGTCGGGAAATATTTCTCCCGCGCCGGATCGCTCGTCTGCCGTTCGTAGCGGATCGGCGAATATTCCGCGAGCAGGGAGAGCCACGGCGTCGCCGCAACCTGGATCCCTCCGAAGGGGAGGGCCTCGCGCGCCCACGCGCGGGGGTTCGTGAACAGCTCGATCTTGAACCCTTCCCCCTGATCGGGGAGCTGCCGCTTGCCGAGGCGGCCGTTGCCGAAGCCCAGGGAGAAGTCGAAGGGGAAGATCCGCTTGCTCGCGACGATCGCCTGGGAGGCGTAGATGCGCGTGCCGTGCGGATCGGAGACGGCCACCGCGAGGGCGGGCAGGTACGCGCTCTCCTTGAGGAACTGGTACTTGAAGTCGAACGCCTTGTCCTTGTAGGCGCCGTAGTCGCCCCCGTCGATGAAGCCGGGCACGCCGATCACCCCGTTGATCCGGCCGTTCACCTCGAGGCGGTCGAACAGGCCGACGGTGCCGAAGTAGTAGCGATACGGGCGCACCTGCGTGGCGCCGATGCGGTACCGGTTCTCCTTGATCACGCGCGCGGTGGGGGTTTCGAGGAGGCCGGTCACGCCGAAGTTGTTCGGGGCGAGGAACGGGTCGTCGCCGGGGGGCCTGGCGGCGGCTTTCCGCCCGGCCCCCGGCCGGAGCGACGGGATGCGGAGCGTGTCGCCGTCTTCCAGCGGCAGGTCCGCCGGGGATCCTTTCAGCAGGCGCGGATGGGACAGGGGGGCGGGGATCGCGGGAGAGTCTTCCCGGAAGAGCGTCGCGCCCGCGAGGTCCGCGTTGTCCGTGGTTCCGCCGGCGGCGAGGATCAGGGCGGAGAGGGTCGCGCCGCGGGAAAGAGTGTAGGCGCCGGGGACCCGCACCGCGCCCTCCACGGAGACCGTGACCGTTTTCCTCCCCACGATCGCCCCCGCCGGTGGCGGGAAAAGGAGCGCGAGGAACAGGGAGGCGGCGGCGAACGCCTGGGCGCCGGGGATGCGTCGGGAAAAAATCATTCCCGATAGTATACCCTCAGCGGTTGGTTGATGCGCAGGATTGCTACTTCACGGGACGGGGGCATTCAGGGTATCCTCATCGGGTTAACATGTCGTATTTCGAGAGGGTTTCGGGATGAATGTGGCGATTGTGGGAACGGGGTACGTGGGGCTGGTGACCGGCGTGTGTCTCGCCGAGCGGGGCAATACGGTGCACTGCGTCGACACGAATCCGAGGGTGGTGGAGAAGTTGACCGCGGGGGAAGTGACGATCTTCGAGCCAGGGCTCGAGGACATCTACCTGCGCAACCTGAAGCGGGGGCGGATCGCGTTCTCGGGGGACCTCGAGAAGGCGATCCTGCCGGCCGAGATCGTCTTCCTGTGTCTGCCCACCCCGCCGGGGGAAGACGGCTCCGCGGACCTGAAGTACATCCTGCAGGTGGCGAACGACCTCGGGAAGATCTTCGCGAAGCGGCCGGACGCGGGGTACAAGGTGGTGGTCGACAAGTCCACCGTGCCGGTGGGGACGAGCGATAAGGTGCAGGCGGCGATCCGGAAACAGGCGGGACCGGCGTTCGACTTCGACGTCGTGTCGAACCCGGAGTTCCTGCGCGAAGGGTACGCGATCGAGGATTTCCTGCGGCCGGAGCGCGTGGTGATCGGGTCGAGCAACGAGCGGGCGATCGTGGCCCTCAAGGACCTGTACGAGCCGTTCCTGCAGCCGGGCAGCAAGGTCATCGTGATGGACGAGAAGAGCGCCGAGGTGACCAAGTACGCCGCGAACGCGTTCCTCGCGCTGAAGATCTCGTACATGAACGACCTGGCCAACTTCTGCGACGCGGTGGGAGCGGACATCGACCGGATCCGGGACGGGATCGGCTCCGACTCGCGCATCGGGCCGAAGTTCCTCTTCCCGGGGCTGGGGTACGGCGGGTCGTGCCTGCCCAAGGACGTGAAGGCGCTGCTCCGGAGCGCGTCCGACGCGGGGACGCCGCTCTCGGTCCTGCAGGCGGTGGAGGACATCAACCAGGAGACGCGAAAGCGTTTCTTCCGGAAGATGCAGCGGCACTTCGGCGGGAAGATCGAGGGGCTGCGGTTCGCGGTCTGGGGGACCGCGTTCAAGCCGAACACGGACGACACGCGGGAAGCGCCCGTCTTCCACATCCTCGACGAACTGCTGAAAGGGAAGGCGTCGGTGGCCGTGTACGACCCCGAGGCGATGGGGGGGGCGCGGGCGCGGTACGGGGACCGGATCACGTATGCCGAGTCGTCGTACGGGGCGCTGCAGGGGGCCGACGCGCTGGTGATCGCCACCGAGTGGAGCGAGTTTCGCAAGCCGGACTTCGGGCTGATGAAGACACTGATGCGGCAGCGGGTCCTCTTCGACGGGCGCAACATCTTCAACCCGAAGAAGATGCTGGAGCACGGCTTCCTGTACCACTCGATCGGCCGCAAGGCCCACGAAAACCACGGACCCCCGGAACCGGGGACCCCGGAACCGGGAACCCCGGAACCGACCCCAGAACCGACCCCAGAACCGGGACGTTCCTAGAACTTCCCCAGAAGCGGGACAGAGATGACGATATATCGTTGGTGCCGATACGATGTGTAGATTGATATCGATGAGTGTCCCGGATTTGTGGAAGTTCTAGGAACGTCCCGGTTCTGGGGTTCTGGGGTTCTGGGGAGGGTGAGATGATCGACGGAGTGATGGTGAAACAGTTGAAGGTGATCCCGGACGAGCGTGGGCGGTTGATGGAGATCCTGCGCGAGGACGATGAGATCTACATGCGGTTCGGCCAGGTGTACCTCACCACCGGGTATCCGGGAGTGGTCAAGGCGTGGCATTACCACAGGGTCCAGTTCGACCACTTCTGCGTGGTCAAGGGGATGATGAAGGTGGTGCTCTACGACGCCCGGGACGCCTCTCCCACGAAGGGGGAGGTGAACGAATTCTTCCTCGGCGAGCATCGGCCGATCGTCCTGCGGATCCCGCCCCTCGTCTATCACGGGTTCAAGACGATCGGCGAGGAAGAGGCGTTCCTGATCAACGTCTCCACGCAGACCTACAAGTACGACGCTCCGGACGAATTTCGCGTCCCCCCGCACGACAACGACATCCCCTACGAGTGGGCAAGGAAGGACGGGTGACCGTCACGGGCCGGGAGGGAAGGCGCGCGGCGTGAGACTGTTGATCACCGGCGGCCACGGCCTGCTCGGGGGTGAGATCGAGGCGGCCTTCCGCGGTCGCGCCGAGGTCCGCGCGACCGACCGGGAAGAGTGGGATGTGACGGACCCCGCGGCGTGCCGGAGGGAAGTCGAGGGATTCCGGCCGGACGCGGTGATCCACTGCGCGGCGTACACGGCGGTGGACCGGGCCGAGAGGGAAGCGGAGATCGCGCACCTCCTCAATGTGGATGGAACGCGCAACGTCGCGCGCGCCTGCCGGGAGCGCGGGGCGCTGATGGTCGCCTTCGGCACCGACTACATTTTCGACGGCGCTTCCTCCCGCCCGTACCGGGAAGAGGATCCGGCGAACCCGCTGTCCGTGTACGGGAAGACGAAGTGGGCCGCCGAGCAGGCCCTTCGGGAGGAAAGGGTCGATCACCTGCTGGTGCGCACCCAGTGGATGTTCGGCCCCGGGGGCGGGAACTTCATCCGCACGATCCTCGGCAAGGCGCGGCAGGGGGAGACGCTCCGGGTCGTGTCCGACCAGGTGGGGTGCCCGACGTATTCGAGGGACCTCGCCGGTGCGGTCCGGACCCTGCTTGAAGCGGGCGCGCGCGGGACGGTCCACTTCTCCGGCGAGGGGGAGACGAGCTGGTTCGGCCTCGCCCGGAACGTGCTGGAGCGTTGCGGATTGCCGACGGGATCGCTGTTCGCGGCGCGGACGCGCGATCTCCCGTACCCGGCGCCCAGGCCGGCGTACTCCGTGTTGAGCAAGGAGAAGTACCACGCGATCACGGGGAGCTTTCCGAGGCCGTGGGAGGAAGCGGTCGGAGAGTATCTCGGGATGATCCGTCCGGAAGGGGGCGCGCGCTGATGCGGATTCTCGTAGCCGGGGGGGCCGGCTTCATCGGCTCGAACTTCATCCGGTACATCCTCGGGGCCCATGACGATTGGCATATCGCGAACGTGGACAAGCTGACCTACGCGGGGAACCTGGCGAATCTCTCCGACGTTGCGGATATGCCGCGGTACCGCTTCCATCGGGCGGACATCTGCGACGCGGCCGAAGTCTCGCGGATCTTCGCCCTGGAGAAGCCCGAGGCGGTGGTGAATTTCGCCGCCGAGACGCACGTGGACCGCAGCATCGACGACCCGGCGCTCTTCCTGCGGACGAACATCCTGGGCACGCAGGTGCTGCTGGACGCGGCGCGCAAGGGCGGGGTCGCCCGGTACCTCCAGATCTCCACCGACGAGGTGTACGGGTCGCTCGGGGCCACGGGAAAGTTCTCCGAGGAGTCGCCCCTGCGGCCGAACTCCCCCTACGCCGCCAGCAAGACGGCCGCGGACCTGCTGGTCCGCGCGTACGGGAAGACGTACGGCCTGCCGGCGTTCGTCACCCGCTGCTCGAACAACTACGGCCCGTACCAGTTCCCCGAGAAGCTCATCCCCTTCTTCGTGACGCTGCTGCGCGGGGGAAAAGCGGTGCCGGTGTACGGCGACGGGATGAACGTGCGAGACTGGATCCATGTGGACGACCACTCGCGTGCGGTGGAGGGTGTGCTGCTGCGCGGTCGCCCCGGCGAGATCTACAACGTGGGGGGCGGAAACGAGCGGACGAACATCGAGATCACGAAGATGCTGGTCGCCGCGATGGGGAAGGACGAGTCGTCGATGAAGTTCGTCCCGGACCGGCCCGGACACGACCGGCGGTACGCCATCGACGACGCGAAGATCCGGGCGGAGCTGGGCGTCGTCCCGCGGGTTCCCTTCGAGGAGGGGCTGCGCGCCACGGTGCGCTGGTACCTCGACAACGAGCCGTGGTGGCGGGCGGTCCAGTCGGGCGAGTACCAGTCGTTTTTCGACCGCTGGTACGTCCGCAAGGACCGCGTGTGAGGAACCCCAGAACCGCCCCAGAACCGGGACGTTCCTGGAACTTCCCCAGAAGTGGGACAGAGATGTCGGTTTTCCGATGGTCCGGTACGATGAAATACCGGTGCGATGAAATATATGATGTCGATGGATGAAAAATATGATGTCGATGAGTGTCCCGGTTTTGTGGAAGTTCTAGGAACGTCCCGGTTCTGGGGTCCGGTCCGGGGTTGAGGTGACGCGCGAGCGGCTGTATCTCGCGATGCTGGCGGGGTGGGTGCTCCTCACCCTCACGCTGACATCGATCCCGAACCCGGAGTTCGCCCCCTCCTTCCCCGGGGCGGACACGCTCGCCCACTTCGGTTTCTACGGCGTCGCGGGTTTCCTGTTCGTGCTCTGGCGGAGGGAATCCGGCCGGGGAGCGGCGGCGGCCGTGCTGTCCGCGGCGGTCTTCGCGGCCCTTCTCGGCGCCGTGGACGAGGTCCACCAGCGGTGGATCCCGGGGCGCTCGGCGGAGCTTCTCGACTGGGTGGCCGACTTCGCGGGCGGGACGGCGGGGGGATTCTGCGCGGCGGTCGCGGCCTCGACGATCCCCTTCCTTCTCACGCGGAAAAACCAGCCCGCTCCCCGCGCCGTTACGGATTGAACCACCATTCATTCTTGCATTTGATTTGCGTTTCCGATACGTTGGAACGCCTGAAGCGTTGAATCCCACGGGAGGTGCGACGTGAAGATCCTGGTCGCCATCAAGCCGGTCCCCAACCCCGACGAGAAGGTGAAGATCAAGGGGGACGGGAGCGGCATCGTCCTGGACAACATCAAGATGGTCGTCAACCCCTTCTGCGAGATCGCCGTCGAGGAGGCGCTGCGGATCCGGGAGAAGCTGACCGGCGAGGTGGTCATCGTGACCATCGGGCCGAAGGGAAGCGAGCAGCAGGTGCGCACGGCGCTGGCGATGGGCGCCGACCGCGCGGTGCTGGTCGAGGCGGGGACGGACCTCGACTCGCTGGCCGTGGCGAAGGTGCTGGCGAAGGTCGTCGGGGACGAAAAGGCCGACCTCGTGCTGATGGGGAAGCAGTCGGTCGACGACGACAACAACCAGGTGGGGCAGATCCTCGCGGCGGTCCTCGGGTGGCCGCAGGCGACCTTCGCGTCGAAGGTCGAGTTCGTGGCGGACAACAAGAAGGCGAACGTGACCCGCGAGGTGGACGGCGGGCTGGAGACGATCGAGGTGGCGCTCCCGGCGGTGGTGACCACGGACCTGCGGCTGAACGAGCCGCGGTACGCGTCGCTTCCCGGCATCATGAAGGCGAAGAAGAAGGAATTGAAGGTCGTTCCCCTCGCCTCGCTGGGGGTGGACACGACGCCGAGGGTGAAGGTGCTCTCCTACGCCCCGCCGAAGCAACGCGCGGGGGGCGGCCGGGTGGCGGATGTCCCGGAGCTGGTGGCGAAGCTGAAAAACGAGGCCAAGGTCCTGTAACCGCAGAACCGAACCCCAGAACCGGGACGTTCCTGGAACTCCCACAGAATGGGGACAGACATGGTCGGCACTGCACGGAAGTGCGCAGGGAGCCCCGCGTCGGAAGCATAATTGACCCATCCGGAGGATTCGCATGGCGGACATACTGGTAGTCGTTGAGCATCAGGAAGGGGTCTTCAAGAAGAACACCCTGTCGGTCGTGTCGGCGGCAAGGGCGTTTGCCGGATTGTTCGGCGGCGAGGTGGACGCGTTCGTCCTCGGCGACGGCGTCGCGGCGGCGGCGGACGTAGTGGCCGGCACCGGCGTCCGGAAGGTCCTGCTGGGCGAGGGGGCGGCGTTCGCGAAATACCTCGCGGTGACGTACGCGGGCGCGGTGGCGCAGGTGGTGAAGGCGAAGGGGTACGGCGCGGTGTTCGCACCGGCGTCGACTTTCGGAAAGGATTTCATGCCGCGGCTCTCCGGGCTGCTCGACGCTCCGCTGGCCAGCGACATCGTCGGGCTGGAGAAAGACGGCGACGCGTTGCGGGTGAAGCGCCCGATGTACGCGGGGAACGCCGTCGGCACCGTAACGCTTTCCGGCAGCCCGCTCCTGTTCACGGTGCGGCAGACGGCGTTCGACCCTGCGCCGATGGGCGGGGCGAAGGCTCCGGTGGAGAAGGTGACGGTCACGGCGGAGGCGGGGGGGACGGCGTTCGTCTCGCGGCAGGAGACGAAATCGGAGCGGCCGGAGTTGACCGACGCGCGGGTGATCGTCTCCGCGGGGCGCGGCATCAAGGCGCAGGAGAACTTCAAGATGGTCGAGGAGCTGGCGGACCAGTTGAACGCCGCCATCGGCGCATCGCGTGCGGCGGTGGACGCCGGGTGGGCGCCCAACGACTGGCAGGTGGGGCAGACCGGCAAGATCGTCGCCCCCGAGCTCTACATCGCGCTGGGGATCTCCGGAGCCATCCAGCACCTGGCGGGGATGAAGGACAGCAAGGTCATCGTCGCGATCAACAAGGACGAGGAGGCCCCCATCTTCCAGGTGGCGGACTACGGCCTGGTGGGCGACCTCTTCAAGGCGGTTCCGGAGCTGATCGCGGAGATCAGGAAATTGAAAAGCGCATAATCGTTCGATACGACGGAGAGGGGCGAATGAAGAAACGGAGCGGGAAGGCGGCCGGCGGCCGGGGCGAAAAGGACCTTCTGACCCGGATCAAGGGGAAGAATTTCACCGCGGCGATCGTCGGGCTCGGGTACGTCGGGCTTCCGCTGGCGATGGAGTTCGCCGACGCGGGGATCGAGGTGATCGGCATCGACATCGACGGGTCCAAGGTCCGCTCGCTGCGGGCCGGGAAGTCGCACGTCGGGGATGTCCCGTCCGAGTCGGTGAAACGGGCGGTCGTCGCGGGGCTGTTCACGCCGACCACCGACTACTCCGCGGTGGCGATGGCGGACACGGTCAACATCTGCGTGCCCACGCCGCTGCGCAAGACGAAGGATCCGGACCTCTCCTACATCGTCGGGGCGATGGAGCACATGGTGGAGTATCTCCACAAGGACATGCTGATCGTCCTCGAGAGCACCACGTATCCCGGGACGACGCAGGAGGTCCTGGCGCCGATGATCGAGGAAAGGGGCTTCCGGGTGGGCAGGGACATCTTCCTCGCCTTCTCGCCCGAGCGGGTCGATCCCGGCAACCCGCAGTACACGACGAAGAATATCCCGAAAGTGGTCGGCGGCGTGACGCCGATGTGCACGAAGGTGGCGGCGGCGCTCTACGGGGGCGTGCTCGAAAACGTCCACCCGGTGTCCGGCGCGGCGGTCGCCGAGATGGTGAAGCTGCTCGAGAATACCTTCCGGTCGGTCAACATCGGGCTGGTGAACGAGATCGCGCTCATGTCCAACCGGATGGGGATCGACGTGTGGGAGGTGATCGACGCCGCGAAGACGAAGCCGTTCGGCTTCATGCCGTTCTACCCGGGGCCGGGGATCGGCGGGCATTGCATCCCGCTGGACCCGTTCTACCTGTCGTGGAAGGCGAAGCAGTACGGCTTCGAGTCGCGCTTCATCGAGCTGGCGGGCGTGGTGAACGGCCAGATGCCGCACTACACGGTGGAGAAGGTGGCCGAGGCGCTCAACCGGAGCCGGATGGCGGTCAACGGGGCGAAGGTGCTGGTGCTGGGCGTGGCGTACAAGAAGAACATCAGCGACGTGCGCGAGTCGCCGGCCCTCGACATCCTGCAGCTTCTGTCGAAGAAGGGGGCGCGCCTGTCGTACTGCGATCCGTACGTGCCCGAGGTGCGGGAGGGGGGGATGACGCTCTCCGCGTCGCCGTTCTCCGCCGCGACGCTGCGGAAGGCCGACTGCGTCGTCATCGTCACCGACCACGCCGCCTTCGACTACAAGATGATCGCGCGCGAGGCGAAAGCGATCGTCGACACTCGCAATGCGCTGAAAGGGCACGGCGGCCGGAAGATCATCAAGCTCTGACCCGGGGTTGAAAACCCCGGAACCGGACCCCAGAACCGGGACGTTCCTAAAAGTCCCCCAGAAGCGGGACACTCCTGGTTCCGGTGATGCTTATTGGCGGAGGACGGCGTCATCACGTTCTTGTCATGACTGTCCCTGATTTGGGGGACTTTTAGGAACGTCCCGGTTCTGGGGGGGTGGATTCGATGAAGTACTTGGTGACCGGCGGGGCGGGGTTCATCGGGTCGAATCTGACGCGGGCGCTCCTTGCCTCCGGCCAGCGGGTGAGAGTCCTCGATAACTTCCTCACAGGGAAACGGGAGAACCTTGCCGGCTTGACGGGGGCCCACGGCGACGCGTTCGAACTGGTGGAAGGGGATCTTCGCGATCCCGGCACGGTGTGCAAGGCGGCGGCGGGCGTCGAGTACGTTCTCCACCAGGGTGCGCTTCCCTCGGTCCCGCGCTCCGTGGCCGACCCGGTCCTCACCAACGAGATCAACGTCGCGGGGACGGTGAACCTGCTGCTGGCCGCGCGCGACGCCGGCGTACGGCGCGTGGTCTTTGCCGCATCCTCCTCCGCCTACGGCGACACCCCCCAGCTTCCCAAGCGGGAGTCGATGGCCCCCAACCCGAAGTCCCCCTACGCGGCGCAGAAGCTGGCCGGCGAGCATTACCTGCGCATCTTTTATGAGATCTACGGGCTCGAGACCGTCTCCCTGCGCTACTTCAACGTGTTCGGCCCGCGGCAGGATCCCGGGTCGACGTACGCGGCGGTCATCCCCCGGTTCATCACCTCGGTGCTGCGGGGGGTCCCTCCCACCGTCTACGGCGACGGCCTCCAGACGCGCGACTTCACCTTCATCGACAACGTGATCCAGGCCAACCTCGCCGCCTGCGCCGCCCCGAAGGCCGCGTGCGGGAAGGTCGTCAACATCGCCTGCGGAGAACGGGTGTCGCTTCTCGACATCCTCGAAATCGTATATAAGCTGGCGGGGAAACGGGTGCCGCCGAAGTTCGAGCCCGCGCGGCCGGGGGACGTGCGCGACTCGCTGGCCGATATCTCCCTCGCCAAGGACCTTATCGGCTACGACCCGAAGGTCCCCTTCGCCGAGGGCCTCGCCCGGACGTTCGATTGGTTCAAATCCGCAGAACAGGGAACCCCAGAACCGGGACGTTCCTAAAAGTCCCCCAGAAGTGGGACAGTCTTAGGCCATCGGCAGCCCTACACCGAAACTGTTTCTCATGCCGGGAGCAAGAGATCCGTATTTTCCTGAGATCCGTATTTTCCTCGGCGTCCATGGCATTTCCCTTGACGGTTTTCATTCCACTTGGCCCGTTGATTGATTGTACCCAGGGTATGCCGAGAGGACCCAGGATAGACTACCCAGGTGCAATCCACCATGTATACGCACGAGGGATCGAGCGGCGTGACATCTTTTTCGACGACCAGGACCGGGATTCTTTCCTCGGCCGGGTTGGGGCGAACCTATCGAGATGGAGAATGTGCTGCTCTGCCTGGGCTCTGATGCCGAACCATTTTCACCTGTTGTTACATAGTGATGAGGGTCGCCTGATTTCCTTCATGCAGTGCCTGTTGACGGGATATTCCAAATATTTCAATGAACGACACGGCCGCGTGGGGCATCTCTTCCAGAACCGGTATATGTCACCGGTGGTAGACAAAGCCAAATATTTTCGCGATGTCGTGCGGTATATCCACCGTAACCCCCTGCGTTCGGAATTCGTACGGTCCACGGTCGAACTGGAGGAGTATCCGTGGACTGGTCACAGAAAAATCCTCCATGGCGGGCCCCCGGGATGGCAGGACACGAGTTTCATCCGGACGGAATTTCTGGGTGGCGATGATGAAGCCGGATGGAGAACGCGATACCGCGATCACCTTGAAAAGACTCCATCTGGCGGACCGGAGAATGAAGTAGAGGGATCGGTGCGGAATCTGTCCGATTTGGATGTGGATCTACCCGCTGCTTCCCCCGGATCGTACGAGATATTTACCAGGACTCTCCATCGACTTGCAGCATCCAATGGGATTCCGGTGGAAGAGGTGGTCGGAGGAAGCAGAAAGTATCAGGTCGTCCAGGTCCGTAGAGATGTCTTGAGGGCATGCAAGTCTGAACTGTCGGTTCCTGTCGTCCAATTGGCGCAATGGCTCGGGATGAAGGAGAATGCGGCCGCGTATCTCCTAAAAACAGGGAAGCCGGGGCGATGCGAACGGTAACTCTGGCACAGTTCTGTGGAAGTTCTAGGAACGTCCCGGTTCTGGGGTTTTGGGGTTTGGTTTTGGGGTTCAGGTGGTGATCTTCCGCGTCACGACCAGGAAGGCGGAGTGCGAGAACATCCACTGGACGGGGCGGACGGACATCCCCTTGACGTGCCACGGGCGCAGGATCACCTCGAACGTCTCCGGCTCCGCGAAGCCGCCCTCCTCCGCATACCGGTCGCACAGTTGCTTCACCTGCATCGTGGAGGGGAGGTAGGAGAGCACGATCCCTCCGGGCGCGAGCGCCTCCCGCGCGTGCGGGGCGACCTGCCACGGCTCCGGCAGGTCGAGGACGATCCGGTCCACGTTTCGCTCGTCGATCCCGAGGTAGACGTCCCGCACCTTCACTTCGTGGTGTTCGCACACGCCGAGGTAGCGTTGCACGGTGCGCGCGCCGCTCTCCGCGAAATCTTCCCGGACTTCGTACGAGATCACCTTCCCCGCCGGCCCGACCGCCTCCAGAAGCTTGATGGTGAGGGCTCCCCACCCGATTCCCGCCTCGACCACCGTGGCCCCGGGGAAGATGTCCGCCCACATCAGGATCGTCCCGGTGTCCTTCGGGTAGATGATCTGCGCATGCCGCTTCTGGTTCATGATGAACTGCATGTAGGTGGGGCGGAAGGCGCGGTATTCGCTCCCCATCGCGGTCCAGGCGCGGCCGCCGTCCTCCTTGCCGATCAGGTCGTCGTGCGGCAGGTTCCCCTTGTGGGTGCCGAACGACTTCCCCGGCGTGAGCGTGACGAGGTGCTCCTCCCCCTTGGGGGAGATCAGCAGGATGTCCTCTCCCGCCTGGAACGGCCCCCTGCGGATGCGCCCGCCCGTCGTCATGCGGAAGCCCTCCCCGCGCGCAGCGAACGCGCTTTCCGGACGCGCTCCTTCAACCGGCAGAAGGAACAGGTCTCCGCGAAGGTCGGCGCGCCGCACGACGCGCACGCTCGCGGCGAACCGCCGCCCTCTTCCTCGTCGGGTTCGTACGCGGCCTCCGGCGATTTCCGCAACGGGTTCGACGGATCGAGGAACCCCTGGTAGAAGACGATCCGCGTGCCCGGCATCTTGTCCTCGATCCGCGACAGCGCCTCCTTGTACACGAGGGAGGTTGCGTCCTCGCTCATGGGGCACTCCTCGGTCACGTAGTCGATCCCCTTGAGGAAGCCGTACGCCGCGGTTTCCATCTCGGTCACGCGCCACAAGGGCTTCACCTTCCGCACCAGCCCCTCGCCCGCCTCGGGGAGGAACGGGTGCTGCCGCGCCAGGTGGTCGCGCTGCCAATGAAGAAGGTTGCCGAGGAGCCGCGCCGTCTCGTCGTCGAGATTGTGCCCGGTCGCCACGACGGTGAACTTCCCTTCGGCGGCGACGCGGTTGAAGAAGTACCGCTTCACGGTCCCGCAGATGGAGCACTCCTGCATCCGCACGCAGCGGGCCGCCTCCGGGATCGGGATCCCCTCTTTCGAGAGCTCCACGACGATCGGGGTCTTCCCGCGGGAGGCCGCGTAGGCGAGCACCTTCTCCTTCGACCGGTCGGAATATCCTTCGATCCCGAGGTCGATGTAGAGCCCCTCCGTTTCGTACCCTTCCTCCATCAGGACGTCCCAGAGGACGAGGCTGTCCTTGCCGCCCGACACGCAAACGAGAACCCGGTCCTCCGGGGAGAAGAGGCGGAGCTTGCGGATCCCTTCCTTCACCTGGCGCCGGAAGAAGACGAAGAAGCAGTCGGGGCAGAAGGCGGCGTGGTGGCTCGGCAGCTCGACCGCGGCCCCGGCCCGCCGGCAGCGCTTGCATTTCATCGGAGCACTTAGCCCCCGGAGACGACGGAGATGACGTCGATCGTCGCCCCGTCCTCCACCCGGTGGTCCTTGGTGAGAAGATGCTTCCCCTGCGTGACGATCACCGTCGTGGGGCGCACCCCCGCCTCGGCGAGGAGGTCCATCACCCGCCGTGGACCCGGGAGCTCGAGTTCTTTCCTCTTCTGCGGGAGGCGAACGGTGATCATCCACAGCATTATACATGGTGTGCCAACGAAACAGTTGAGTCCCCGGAAGGCGGGGAGTACCATTGACGCAATCCCATTCTCCATCGGAGGAAGTCGGAAATGCGCCTTCGCTATGCGGTGTTGTGTGTCCTGTCCCCGCTTGTCCTTTCCCTGGCCACAGGCTGTTCGAAGCAGGAGGCCCCGAAGCAGGAGGCTCCCCCGGCGGCTCCCGCTGCGGCGGCTCCCGCGGCCGGCGGCGCGGCGGAAGGCAAAGCCCTCTTCGAACAGAAGTGCAGCGTGTGCCACCCGCTCGACCGTGCCACGGCCCGCAAGGAGATGAAGGAGAAGTGGGCGAGCATCGTGAAGGATATGCAGGGAAAGAAGGCCGACTGGATCTCCGACCCGGACGCGGCGAAGATCGTGGACTTCCTCGCCGCGGAGCACGGCAAGAAGTAATTAAAACCTGCGCAGCGCATGCGGGCGGTCTCTGACGAAGGAGGCCGCCCGTTTTTTATCGGGGGGAGGCACATCTGGACATCCTGCAGTCGGTCATCCCGGTATTCCTCGTCGTGGCGGCCGGCGTGGTCCTGCGCCGCTTCCGGTTCCTCGACGGGGGGTTCATCGACGGGGCGAATTCCCTCGTCTACTACATCCTGCTCCCGGCGCTCCTCTTCCACGAGATCGGCGCCACGGATTTCCGGCAGGCGTTCAGCGGCCCCCTCGTCGTCGGCGGGTACGCCGCCACGCTGGCCACCTTCCTGCTCGCCGTCCTTGCGTCCCGCGCCCTCGGGATCGGGCCCTCCGAAACGGGGGCGTTCGTCCAGGGGTCGTTCCGCGCCAACCTCGCCTACGTCGGGTTGCCGATCGTCTTCAGCGCGGTGGGGCCCGCGGGGCTGCGGAAGGCGGGGATCTTCCTCGGCTTCATCGTTCCGCTGCTGAACGGCCTGTCGATCGTGGCGTTGATGGCCCCGCATGGCGCGGGGAAAGGGGAGGGGATCCCGACCACCGCGTCGCGCGTCTTGCGGCAGGTCGCGACGAATCCCATCATCCTTGCGTGCCTGGCCGGGATCGCGTGGAGCGTGCTGAACCTTCCGGTTCCCGGGATGATCCGCCGGACCCTCGGCCTGCTCACGCCGGCCACCCTGCCGCTCTCGCTGCTGTGCCTCGGTGGATCCTTCTCCTTCGAGCGCGCGCGGAGGGGATTCGGCATCGCGGCTCTCGCGGCGTTCCTGAAGGTGGGCGTCCTGACGGGGATCGGGATCGCCCTGTACCGATGGATGGGGGTGTCGGGGGACGACCTGCGGATCGGGGCGATCATGCTCGGGTGCCCCACGGCGGTGGTCACCTACGTGATGGCGGCGCGCCTGCGCGGCGACACGGACCTGGCCGGGACGATCGTCATCGTCTCCACCGCCGCCTCCGCCGTCACCATTGCCGGATGGTTGTTCCTCCTGCGCGCGTTCGGGTGGTAATCCGTCCCGCGGATTCCTCGCGGGAGAAGTTGCCTCACGCCAGCAGCAGGACGATCGCCTTCTTCGGTCCGTGGGCGCCCACCGTGAGGGTCTGCTCGATGTCCGCGGTCTTGCTGGGGCCCGTGAGGAACGAGATGTTCCGGGGGGCGTCGGCGGCGAGGGCGGAGAGCGCCTCTTCCATCCGGTCGACGACCGAGGAGACCGGCACGATCGACACGTGGACGTCCGCGAGCAGGCCGGGGAGGAGCGTCTTCCCCCCCGCGCTGGTCTCGACGATCGTCCCGGTTTCGGCGATCCCGGCCTCCGCCGTGCGGAAACCCGCGGTGACCGCCGCGCTTCCCTCGCGGACCGCCGCCGCCGTCGTCAGGAGGAACGGCCCGAACGGGACCAGCGACTCCACGGTCTCCCGGGCCTCCGCGTCGTCTTCCGGGAAGAAGAGGGCGGTCACCCCCTCCGCGCGCAGCATCTCCCCCAGGTCGGACAATGCCGCTTCCACGGGCCCGCGGAGGAGAACCCCTCCGGCGGCGGTGAACGCATCGGCGAACCGTGCGACGGAGTCGCCCGCCGGCGCCGCGGGCGCGCCCCCGGGAAGGGGTTCCCCCGGGCCGGCGGCGTGGCCCCCGGACGCGGCGGCAAGGCGGCGGAACAGCGCCTCCCGCTCGTTCATCGCGTCACCCCCCGGCGGATCTTCCACTGCTTGCGGAACGGCTGCGCGGCCGGCACGGGGAAGTCGCGGCGCTCCGTCCACCCGGAGAAGGGGTACGGCATCCCGCCGATCGCCTTCCCCTTCGTGAAGAACTGTCCCAGCACCCCGGCGATCCGCTCGATCGCCTCGAGAAGCCCGGCCCGCTTCATCACTCCCGCGTACCCCTTCATGCCGGCGATCTCTCCGGGAGTCTTCAGCCCCTGGTCCCGCGCGTCGGACCGCAGCTCCAGCAGGAAATCCGGCAGGGGGATCTTCACCGGGCACACTTCCGCGCACGCGCCGCACAAGGTGCTCGCGTCGGGCAGCGGGGCGGCCCCGGGCAGGCCGACCAGCAGCGGCGTGAGGACCGCGCCGATCGGGCCGGAGTAGACCCATCCGTAGGCGTGCCCCCCCACGCTCTGGTAGACGGGGCAGGCGTTGAGGCATGCGCCGCACCGGATGCATTTGAGGATCTCGCGGTATTTCCCCTCGAGGATCGCGCTTCGTCCGCAATCGAGCAGGAGGATGTGCATCCGCTCCGGCCCCTCGGGGTCGCCCGCGCGCTTCGTCCCCGTCACGATCGACACGTACGATGAGATCGCCTGGCCGGAGGCGCTGCGCGGCAACAGGCGTAAGAAGGTCGGCAGGTCCGCCATGCGCGGGATGACCTTCTCGATCCCGACGACGGCGAGGTGGACGCGCGGCAGGACCGCTCCCATCCGCCCGTTCCCCTCGTTGGTGACCAGGACCAGCGACCCGGTGTCGGCCACGAGGAAGTTCGCCCCGGAGACGCCCATTCCCGCGGAGAGGAATTTCGCCCGCAGGTGCCTGCGGGCCATCCCGACCAGTTCGGGGATGCTGTCGGTCCGCGGCTCGCCGAGATGGCGCTCGAAGAGGAGGGAGACCTCTTCCCGCGTCTTGTGGACCGCGGGGGCGATGATGTGGGAGGGCGCCTCCCCGGCGAGCTGGATGATGAACTCCCCGAGGTCGGACTCGACCACCGTGACGCCCGCTCCCTCAAGCGCCTCGTTGAAGGAAATCTCCTCGGCCGCCATCGATTTCGACTTGACGGCGAGGGTGACTCCCTCGTCCCGCGCGATCCGCGCGGCGATCTCCCGCGCCTGCGCGGCGTTTCTCGCGACGTGCACGACGACTCCCCGCTTTTCCGCCTCCTCGACGAAGCGGCCAAGGTACGCGTCGAGGTGTGCCAGGACGTCCATCTTGATCGCCGAGGCGCGCTCGCGGGCCTCTTCGAACCCCGGGAAGGCGGCGACGGCGGCGGCCCGGTGCAGCATGAAGCGTCCGGTCGTCCGCCCGAGCGCCTCCTGCAGCGCCTTGTCGGAAAGCGCCTTCCGGGAGTTCCGCGCAAACGCGTTCGCGTCGAGTTCCATCCGTCAGTTCCCCTTCGGCTTTCCCGCGAGGATCTCCGCGAGGTGGATCGCCTTCACCGGGTACCCGTACCGGGAGATCATCCCCTGGATGCTCAGCAGGCACCCGAGATCCCCGGAGGTCACGGTTCCCGCGCCGGTGGCCAGGATCCGCTCGACCTTGCGTTCCGTCATCCTGCAGGAGATCTGCGGGTGCTTGACGGAGAAGACGCCGCCGAAGCCGCAGCACCGGTCGCTCTCCTCCATCTCGACGAACTCCACGCCGGGGATGGCGCGCAGGAGCTTCCGCGGCGCCTCGACCACCCCCAGCCCCCGCCGCAGGTGGCACGAGTCGTGGTACGTCACCCTTCCGGAGAAATCCGACCCCGGGTCGGTCACGCCGAGCACGTCGACCAGGAATTGGGAGAGCTCGTGGATCCGCTCGCCGACCTCCCGCGCGCGCGCGAGCGTCCGGGGCTCGTCGCGAAACAGGACGGGGTAGCCGTGTTTCACCATGGCCGCGCACGACCCCGACGGGGTGACGATGTACCCGTCGTCGGGAAAGGAGCCGAGGAACTTCCGCGCCATCGCGCGCGCCTCCTTCCGGTTCCCCGAGTTGAACGCGGGCTGGCCGCAGCATGTCTGGGAGAGGGGGACGCGCACCGTCGCCCCGAACCGCTCCAGCACCTCCACGGCCGCGTGGCAGACACCGGGGGAGAAGGCGTCGGCGAGACAGGTGAAGAAAAGGGAAACGGGGACGGACCGTTCCGGATCCATCCCCGTAGTATACGGCATGCGGCGCTCCCCGCGATCGGCATCCTTCCGGGGGAGAACCCCGCCGCGGGAAGAGGGGTGGTTTCCGCGCCGCTCCCCCGGAAGGACGCCTCGGCTACAAGGCTTCCTTGCCCCGGTCGCCGGTGCGGATCCGGATCACCTCCTCGAGGTCGTAGATGAAGATCTTCCCGTCGCCGATCTTGCCGGTCCGGGCGGCGGTCAGGATCCGCTCGACCACCGCCGGCACCATTTCGGCGTTCACTGCCGCCTCGATCTTGGTCTTGGGGATGAAGTCGACCACGTATTCCGCCCCGCGGTAGACCTCCGTGTGCCCCTTCTGGCGCCCGAACCCCTTCACCTCGAGGACCGTCATGCCGGTGACGCCGGCCTCGTTCAGCGCCTTCTTCACTTCCTCGAGCTTGAACGGCTTGATGATCGCTTCGATCTTCTTCATGGAGGGTTATCTCCTCTCGATGAGTTGGAAGTTGGGGTAGGCCGAGTTGCCGTGCTCGTGGTAATCCAGGCCTTCCATCTCCTCCTCCTCGCTCACGCGGATCCCGTTGCAGATGAGCTTCGTGACGAGCCAGAAGACGATGGAGAGGGTGAAGACGGCGCCGGCGATCAAGGCGACTCCCGTGAGCTGGGGGCCGAGTTGGGCCATCCCCCCGCCCAGAAGAAGCCCGGGTTTGGCCACCGCCGCGGCGGGACAGACGGTGGGATCTGCGAAGAGGCCCAGCGCGATGGTCCCGAACACCCCGTTGGCCAGGTGGACCGCGGTGGCGCCCACCGGGTCGTCGATCCGGATCCGGTCGAAGAAAAAGACCGCCGCGACCACCAGGATGCCGGCGAGGACGCCGATGACGAGGGAACTGGGGACGCTCACGAAGGCGCAGGGAGCGGTGATCGCCACCAGGCCCGCGAGGCAGCCGTTCAGGGTCATCCCGAGGTCGGGTTTCCCGAGGAGGATCCAGGCCGTGATCATGGAGGAGAGTGTCGCCGCCGCAGCGGCCATGTTGGTGGTGGTGGCCACGTGCGCGATGGAGGGGCCGTCCGCGGCCATCGTGGAGCCGGGGTTGAACCCGAACCATCCGAACCAGAGGACGAACACGCCGATGGCGGCCGAGGTCATGCTGTGGCCGGGGATGGCGTTCATCTTGCCGCCCGGGCCGTATTTGCCGATCCGGGGTCCCAGCACGATGATACCGGCGAGAGCGGCCCAGCCCCCGATGGAGTGGACGACCGTGGAGCCGGCGAAATCGAGGAAGCCCTTGCCGGCGAGCCAGCCGCCGCCCCAGATCAGATGCCCTCCGATGGGGTAGATGACCCCCACCATGAAGAGCGTGAAGATGATGAACGCCTTGAACTTGATCCGCTCCGCCACCGCTCCCGACACGATCGTGGCCGCGGTCCCGGCGAAGACGAGCTGGAAGAAGAACTTGGCCCAGAGAGGGACGCCCGTCCAGTTGAGCGCGTGGTAGACGCCCTGGTAGGCGTCGCCCAGGGCCGGGCTGTTGTCGGCCCCCGTGACGAGGAAGAGGCCCTTGAGGCCGAGGAGCGGATTCCCGTCCCCGAACATGAGCCCGAAACCCAGGACAAGGAATGCGACGGAGGAAACCGCGAACACCGCGAAGTTCTTGAAGAGGATGTTGACGCAGTTCTTGGCGCGGCAGAAGCCCGATTCCACCAGGCCGAAGCCCAGGTTCATGAAGAAGACCAGAAACGCGGCGAGCATCACCCAGATGGTGTCCATGGCGATCTTCTGGCTGGCGATGGCGTCGGCCATCTCCTTTGTGAAGGCGGGCGCCGGGGTCGCCGGGGCCGCTTGGGCCGGAGCCGACGCCGGGGCCGCGGCGGCCGGTGCGGCGGGGGCCGCTTCGGGCTTCTTCTCGTCCGCCGCCATCGCCGGCAGGATCGTCCCGACGGCCAGCAGGAGCGCCGTGATGCACAGCACCCGCATCGTCCACTTCCATCGATGTGTCTTCATCCTGATTCTCCTTTGCTGTTCCCGGCACGAGGCGGAGGAACGCGTGTGGTATTCGCGTACGGTTTACGGGAAGTTGATGTCGAGCTGCATGGTGACGGTGTTCTCCCCGCCCGTCCTCTTCTCGTTGTAGATGTCGTAGCCGAGGATGACGCTCACGTTCTTCGCGAACGCCCAGGAGGCTCCGAAGCTCAAGGCGCCGAGGGCGGAATTCGTCCCCTGGTAGTCGACCGCGACCCACAGCTTGTCGGAGATCTCGGTCAGCGTCCGGTCCCAGGAGAGCAGGACGCCCTTCTCGTCGGAGTTTCCGTTCTCATCCAGCAGGACCTTCTTGTTTCCGGTGAAGTACCCCGCGGACAGCCGGCCGATCACGGGGAGGTTTTTCGCGACGAGGCCGTACACGAGATTCTGGGTGGTCGCCAGCTCCCCGTTCCGCACGTCGCCGCTTTTGGTGCCGAAGTTGTACCCGCCGACGGCGATGGCCGGAGAGGCCTTGAACAGGGTGTCCTCCGGCGTTCCGAGCTTGCCGTGGAAATAGAGGGGATACTTGTCCAGGTCCCCCCCGGCGGAGATCACGTCGAAGCCGACCTCGGCCTGGATTTTCGGGTAGGGAAGGATCCCGACCGTCGGTCCGATCACGACGACCGGGGCCGTCCGGGAGCCGTCGGCGTTGCTGTTGGCGCGAATATACGTGTCGAAGCCGAGGTGGAACGACTTGTACGGCTGGATGTCCGTCGAGGGGATCCAGATCTGCGTGGACGGCGTGGCCGAGGCGACGGTCGCCGCGAGGCCGCACAACGCGAACGCCGCGACGGCGAGTCGGAATGCCCTGGTGATCCTGCGGTTCTTCTTCATGGTGCCCCCCTTTGTGGAAAATATGTCGCTTGACCGGGGGAGAGCATCGGCCGTGCCATCGGCGGAGGAGCCTGCGGCCGCGGTGAGACAACGTGTGGAAAAATAACTGGAAAAAGGGATCGAGGCGGCGGGGAACGCGCGGAAGCGCGGTCCGGGGGATGCTACAAAAATGTCCGGTTTTCTACGTCAATGGCCGGAAGGGCCGCCGGAGTCGCCCCCTCTCCGAGGCGGCGCAGCCGGATCAGTGTGCCGTCACTTCTTCCACGGGGAGGAAAGCCCGTGCTTCTTCATCTTGTACGCCACCTGGCGGGGCGTCCACCCGAGGATCTTCGCGGCGCGGGCGATCACCCATCCCGCCGACGAAAGGGCTCCCTGGAGTTCCTCGCGTTCCATCGCCTTGAGAACCTCGGCGCGGGGGCGCCCTTCCTGCGGTGCCGCCGGGTGTGGAGGTTCCGTCGCGGACGCGGCGACGGACGCCTGCGGCGCGAGAGGCTGCCCGTAGGATCCGACCGCGGGGAGGGACGCGGAGACCCGGATCGCCCGGGGAAGGTCCTGCGCCTGCACGACCGGCGCCTTGGCCATCACCACCGCGCGCTCGACGAGGTTCTCGAGTTCCCGCACGTTCCCGGTCCACCGGTATTCGAGGAGCAGTTCGAGGGCGTCCTTCCCGAAGGCGACGCTTTTCCCGTGCTCCCGGTTGAACCGCTCGAGGAAATGCTCCGTCAGCGGAAGGATGTCCTCCCTCCGGTCCCGCAGGGGGGGGAGGAAGACGGGGATCACGTTGAGCCGGTAGTAGAGGTCTTCACGGAACGTTCCCCCCGCGACCATCTTCTCGAGGTCCGCGTTCGTCGCCGCGATGATCCGGACATCGACGGGCACGGGCCGGTTTTCGCCGAGGCGCTCGAACTTGCGTTCCTGCAGCACGCGCAGCAGCTTCACCTGGGTGGACAGCGGGATGTCGCCCACCTCGTCGAGGAAGATCGTGCCGCCGGCCGCCTCCTCGAACCGTCCCTTGCGCTCTTCCACCGCGCCGGTGAAGGCGCCCCGCTTATGGCCGAACAGCTCCGACTCGAGCAGCGTCTCGGGGAGGGCGGCGCAGTTCACCGCGACGAAGGGCTGGTCCGCGCGGGCCCCTCCCTGGTGGATCGCCCGGGCGATCATCTCCTTTCCCGTGCCGCTCTCGCCGCGCAGCAGCACCGTGGCGCGCGAAGCGGCGACGCTGGTGACCGCGGCGAACACCTCCTGCATCCGCTTGCTCTGCCCGACGATGTTCTCGATCCGGTACGTTTTCCGGATCGTCTTGTCGAATTCCTGGCGTTGCCGCCGGAATTCATCCTGCAGACGCCCGATCGCCTTGTGAAGCTTGAGCGCCTGTCCGATGAGGCAGCCGACCACGGCGAGCGTCCGCGCGTCCGATTCGAGACCCTGGGTGCCCGTTCGCCCGATCCGCTCCGCGGTCAGCACCCCCAGCGTCTCGGCGCCGATCTTGATGGGGACGCAGAGGTAGGAGATCGGACCTTCTCCGGCCGATGCTCCGTGCGACCGGGTCTTGTCGAGGAACGACGGCTCCTTCCGGACGTCGGGGAGGGCGATGGGGCTGCCCGTCTTCATCGTCTTTCCGACGATCCCCTCGCCCCAGACGTACCGGCCCCGCTCCCGCTGCTCCGCGGTATAGCCGGCGGCGATCTCCATCCGGATCTCGCGCGTCGTCTCGTCGGGGCGGAAGATGGCGGTGCGGTCGAATCCGAGGAAGCTCTGGAGCGTGCGCAGGGCGGTCCCAAGCGCGCGGTCGAGGTTCTGCGTCGAAGTGAGGATCTTGGCCACCTCGTGGATGGCCGCGATCTCCGCTCTCTCTGTGGATCGGGGATCGGTCACGTGCCGATTATAGCGCAGCCGGCTCACAAACGGCGGTAGGTCCGCGCCGCCGTCCCCGGGACCTGGAGGAACTCGAGGACCGTATCCGCCGTCCCCTGGAGCTTCCCGCCCTCGAGGCCGCCCCGGAACACGGTGTCGGAAAGCAGACGGGACAGGTTGATCCCGATCCCGTAGCAGATTCGCCGATGGGGATCGATCTTCACTCCGTCGTTGGGCTCGTAGCCGCGGGTGTTGTATCCGACCTGGAGCTCCAGGTACCGAACGACCGGGACCTCGCGGAGCCGGGGAACGCCGTCCGCCTTGAACGCAAGGAGGAACGTCTGTCCCGAGTAATCGGCGAGAGGGTCGGCATCGCCGAGGCGGCGGGCGTCGTCGGACCGGTAGTAGAAAAGCCGGAAATCGATCAACGCGTCGAGGTCGGGAACCGTTTCCTCGAGGACGGCGAACGCGGCCCCCGCCGCGTTCGCCACCGCATCCTCCGCGCTGAAGCGGAACTTTCTCGAGATGCCGTCCACCACCTCGACCCCGGTCATCACTCCGAGGGATGTCCACACCCCCAGCCGCAGGGACCGCCCGGGGTCGTTCCCGAGCGCCCCGAATCCGCGCGTGAGCAGCCGGGCCCCGGTGTACGTGAAGTAGGCGTGGCCCGCCTTGTCGGCGCCGCCGGCGTAGGTGTTCCGCCCGAACCAGCCTTCGTCGACGGTGCGGAACGACCCGGAGAATCCGTCCTTCCACCAGCTGTTCGCCCCGTAGACCCCCACGGTGATGCCGATCCCGCCGATCACCGCGGCGTTTTTCCACCACAGCCCGCGAGGGACCGGGTCGCCCGGTCCTCCGGCCGCCGGTGGAGCCATGGCGAGGAGCAGGAGCGCTGCTGCGAAGATCGCACGGACGGCGGTTCCCAAGATCCCTCCTTCGGGGATGCGTCAGGCTATTTGCGAGACGCTACACTTGAAACCGGACAAGGGAATTGTACTCCGCGCGAAGGTCCCGCGGGGTGCGGACCCGCGCGGATGCTCTCGTCGGAAGCCGATTCCGGCATATAATGCGGGCAGACTTTCGGGCGGGAGGCGCGCATGGAGAATGCAGGATGAGGAAGCGGTCGAGGTACCTGTCCGGCGCGCGCATCCTTCCCCCGCCGGTGGGGAAGAGGATGTCGGCCTCGGGCCTGATGGAAAAGACGTTCCTCGCCTACAACGCGGGGAGGCTGCGGGAAGGGGCGCGGCTTCTTTCCGATCGGATGCTGAAGCCGGACGTGACCGTCGGGCTCTCCCTGACCGGCGCGCTCACCCCCGCGGGACTCGGCGTGTCGTGCATCGTGCCGCTGCTCAAGGCGGGGTTCGTCGACTGGGTCGTCTCCACGGGCGCGAACCTGTACCACGACGCCCACTTCGGCCTCGGGCTGCCGATGCACGCCGGCTCGCCGTTCCTCGACGACCGCCTCCTGCGGGACGAGGGGGTCGTCCGGATCTACGACGTCCTGTTCGGCTACGAGGTTCTCCTCGACACGGACGCCTTCTTCCGGCAGGTGCTGGACCTGCCCGAGTTCCAGGCGGAGATGGGGACCGCGGAGTTCCACTATCGCCTCGGGCGGTACATGGCGCAGCGCGAGAAGACCCTCGGCCGGGGAGAGGTGAGCGTGCTGGCGGCCGCGTGGCGATACGGAGTGCCCGTCTACACATCCTCCCCCGGGGACTCCTCCATCGGGATGAACGTCGCCGCGATGCGCCTGGGCGGCCGCGGGGTGAAGCTCGACGTCTCCCTCGACGTGAACGAGACGGCGGCGATCGTCTACGACGCCAAGCGCGGCGGGGGGAAAAGCGCCGTCTGGATCCTCGGCGGCGGGTCGCCGAAGAACTTCATGCTCCAGACCGAGCCGCAGATCCAGGAGGTCCTCGGGCTCGACGAAAAGGGGCACGACTTCTTCCTGCAGGTCACCGACGCCCGGCCCGATACGGGCGGACTTTCGGGCGCGACCCCTTCGGAGGCGGTCTCGTGGGGGAAGGTGGACCCGGACCGGCTCCCCGACACGGTGGTCTGCTACCTCGATTCCACCGTGGCGCTTCCGCTCCTGTGCGCTTTCGCGTTCGACCGCGCGGGGAAGCGGACCCGCAGGCGCCTCTACGACCGCCGGGAGGAGATGCTGGCGGCCCTGGGCAAGGCCTACCGGAAGGCGGTCGATGCCGCCGGGGTGACGAAGAAGCGGAAGCCGGCGCGGAAGAAGTAACCCGCCGGGGACGGCCGGTCAGGGATCCCCGAGATGCAGCAGGAGCTTCCCCGCGGCCCAGGCGTCGGCCTCCGCCCGGTGGAAGGTGCAGCCGATGCCGAGCTCCCGGCAGATGTGCGACAGGGAATGGGAACGGAATCGCCCCGTGCGGCGGGCCAGCGGCAGCGTATCGATGACGCGGTTCCCCGGCCACGATCCCCCGGCGAGCCGCGCCTCGCTCCGAAGGAACGACAGGTCGAACGGCGCGTTGTGGAAGACGAGCGGGTCGTCGGCCAGGAAGTCGAGGATCCGCGGCAGGAGGTCCGGGAAGGTCGGGGCGCCCGCCACCATCTCGTCGGTGATCCCGTTCACGGCGGAAGCGCCGGGGTCGATGGGACGCAGGGGGTTGACCAGCGACACGAAGGAGTCGATCACCGCTCCGCGCAGGAAACGGAGCAGGGCGACCTCGCAGACCCGGTGACCGTCGGCCGCGGAAAGCCCCGTGGTCTCCACGTCCGCCGCGACGAACGGGATTTCGATGATGCGGGTGGAAACGCCGATAGGCATCCTCAAGGATCCCCCCCACTGTGGTATAAGATACGCATCATCCCACGGGAGACACCCGATGAAAAAGTGGAAGTGCACGGTCTGCGGCTACATCCACCAGGGCGACGAGCCTCCTGCAACCTGCCCCATCTGCGGGGCGCTCCGCGAGAAGTTCGTCCAGGTTTGATGCCGGAAGCCCGGGGGAAGGTTGCGCTGGTCACCGGCGGGAGCCGGAGGATCGGGGCGGCGATCTCCCGCGCCCTGGCGAAGGCCGGGTACACCGTCGTCCTGACGTACCGGACCTCCTCCCGGGAGGGAAGGTCGCTGGCGGCGCGGATCGGCGGGAGCGCCGTGCCCCTGGACCTGTCCCGCCCGTCGACGTTCGACCGGTTCGCCGCCCGCATGGGACGGGAGTCCGGGCGGCTGGACCTCCTGGTCCACAACGCCGGCGTCTTTCCCCGCACTCCGATCGACGCCGCCACGCCGGCCGCCTGGGACGCGGTCTTCGCCGTCAACCTTCGCGGGCCGTTTCTCCTGACCCGGGCGTTGCTCCCCCTGCTGCGGGAGAGCCCGGGAGGCGCGGGGGTCCTGTTCCTCGGGGACGCGTGCGCCGGCGAATTGTGGCCAGGGTACCTGCCGTACTGCCTGTCGAAACTCGCCGTCGAGCGGTTGGCCGAGGGCCTTCGGAAGACGCTCTCCCCCGGCGTCCGCGTCGGGGTCGTCCGCCCCGCCTTCGCCCTTCCGCCCGATCGGTTCCCCGAGGAACGGTGGGAGCGCCTGCGCGCGAAGAAGAGGAGAGGGCGCGGGATCGGAACGCCGGAAGGGGTCGCCCGGGCCGTCTTGCGGTTTGCGCGCGCGCGGCAATATAATTCCTGAACCTTTTTCCGCAGCGGGGGGTCCTATGAAGAAATGGAGATGCATCGTCTGCAACTACATCTACGACCCGGCCGCCGGCGACCCGGACAACGGCGTGCCGCCGGGCACCACCTTCGAGAACATCCCGGACGACTGGGTGTGCCCCCTCTGCGGCGCGGGGAAGGACGAGTTCGAGCCGGCAGACTGACCGGAACCCGGGAACCAGCGAGGAATATCCCATGCCCACCGTGACGCTTGCTCCGAATGTGCACTGCGTCGGGGTCAAGGACCCCGGCCTCACCGTCTTCGACATCGTCATCCCGACGGAGTACGGGACGACATACAACTCCTACCTCGTCAGGGGGACGGAGAAAACCGCCCTCATCGACTGCGTGAAGCGCCCCTTCGCAGGGGAGTTCCTGAACAACATCGAGGAGATCGTCCCGATATCGAAGATCGACTACGTGATCGTCAACCACTCCGAGCCGGACCACGCCGGGGCGCTGGTGGACCTGCTCGACCGCAACCCTTCCGTGACCGTCTTCCTCTCCCGGTCCGCGAAGACGTTCGTGGACAACCTCGTGAACGCCGGGTTCCCCTTCCGCATCGTGGGCGACAACGACGAGCTTTCCCTGGGGGGGAAGACGCTCCGGTTCATCAACGCCCCGTTCCTCCACTGGCCCGACACGATCCTCACGTATCTCGCGGAAGACAGGATCCTGTTCCCGTGCGATTTCCTCGGCGCCCACTATGCCAGCTCCCACACGTTCAACGACGAGCTCCACGAGCCGGAAAAGGCCCGCAAGGCGTTCGAGTTCTACTACAGCACGATCATGCGGCCGTACAAGGACTACGTCCTCAAGGCGTGCGAACGGCTGAAGGACGTTCCTCTGGAGATGATCGCACCGTCCCACGGGCCGGTCCTCCGGAAGGATCCGCGGAAATACATCGCGTGGTACGAGGAGCGCGCGTCGGTGTGCTCGAGGGTCAAGGAGAAGAAGGTGGTGATCGTCTACGCCTCCGCCTACGGCAACACGGCGGCGATGGCGCGGAAGGTGGCGGAAGGAGTGGCGTCCGCCGGGCTCACTCCGGTGCTGATGAACAGCGTCGAGGCGCCGGTCGCCGAGATGATCGACCGTCTCGAGGAGTGCGTCGGATTCCTCGTGGGCACCCCCACGCTGAACAGCAATGTCCCCCATCCGATCCTGCAACTGATCGCGAACCTGGTCGTCCTGAACATGAAGGGGAAGACGGCGTCGGTGTTCGGTTCCTACGGATGGAGCGGGGAGGCGATCAGGACGGTGCAGGACATCCTGACGTCGATGCGGATCAAGGTGTCGCCGGAGCCGATCAAGGTACGCATGACCCCCAACGAGCAGGAACTGCGTGCGTGCGTCGACTTCGGCCGGAAGTTCGCCGAAATCGTGGGGGGCGCCCCCGCGTAGACGCGGCGCAACGGGCGAGCCCTTGCGTCGCGTCACCCGTGGGTCTTCTTCCTGATCTCCGTCCCTTCCTTGTGCAGCGACCGGTCGGCGTCCTTCTTGACCTGGTGCTGCCCCTCGAGCGCCTCGCCGCGGATGAGCGCCTTGCACATGTCGCAGATCCCGCCCTCGAAGGCGCCTTCCTTCGCGCAGACCATGCAACGGTTCTTGTCCATGGTACCCTCCGTTCTTCCTACGGTGAGGGTACCCCGGCGGCGCGAAGCTCGTACCGGGGCGACCTCCGTTCTTCCTACGGTGAGGGTACCCCGGCAGCGCGGAGCTCGTACCGGGGCGCCCTCCGGATCGGAGGCTTCCCGCCTCCACATGTAAATTATCCCACAGGGGAACCCGATTTGATATTCTCCCCGGAGAATCTGCGCCGCTCCAGCGTCATCCCAAGGAGGATAGCAACGAAAGGGGAGAACGATGGAACCTCGGAAACCACCCGAACGGTTGCCGGAAAAACCCCGCCGGGGGCTCGTGCTCGTCATCACCGGGGAGGGGAAGGGGAAGACCACCTCGTGCCTCGGGATGGCGGTGCGCGCCGTCGGATACGGGATGAAGGTCCTCATGGTCCAGTTCATCAAGGGTTCGCTCCACTACGGCGAGCTCGACGGGGCGAAGCGGCTGGCGCCCGAGTTCGAGCTCCTTCCGATGGGGAAGGGGTTCGTGGGGATCCGCGGCGACTCGCTGCCGTTTTCGGAGCACGTGGCCGCGGCGCGCGAGGCGCTGGCCACGGCCCGCGAGCGGATGCTGTCCGGGAGGTACGACGTGATCATCCTCGACGAGGTGAACGTGGCGGTCCACCTCGGGCTGCTCGACGTGGGCGAGGTGACGGCCGTAATCGGGGAGAAGCCTTCGAACGTCCACCTGATCCTGTCGGGGCGGAACGCGCACGAAGACGTGATCCGCGTCGCCCACCTGGTGAGCGAGGTCCGCAGCATCAAGCACCCCTACGACCAGGGGATCGAGGCGGAGAAGGGGATCGACTACTGAAACGCGGGACCAAACGGAAGGCCCCGGCGGAGCGGCCGCAGGAGGGGGGCGAAGTGAGGTAAAGCGCAGCCGTGCAGGTTCACCGCACGGCGAGCCACGAACGGAGCCCCCGCTCCGAGGCGGCGCAGCCGGGGCCCTACGCCCCCACGCGTTCGTTCAGGGGGGGGCCGTAGAGCAGGCCGAAGTAGTCCTCGGCGTTCTTGATGTAGACCTGGCCGCCGCCGGCCATGTTTTCACCGGCGAGCTGGCCCTGTTTGACCGCGCTGCGCCACCCGAAGTTGATCCGGCTCTCCCGGCGGTTGATGTCGAACACCTCGGCGCAGTCGCCGGCCGCGTAGATGTTGCTGACGTTGGTGCGCAGGTACTCGTCGACGAGGATTCCCGCGCCCGCCTTCACGCCGCTCCCTTCGAGGAAGCCGATGCTGGGGAGCCGCTCGGTGGCCACCACGATCAGGTGGCAACGGATCGTTCTTCCTCCCGCCGTCACGACCTCGAAGATCCTCCCGTCCACGTCCGTCACGTCGGCGATCTCCGTCCCTTCATGGACCTTCACGCCGCGGGCCCGGAGCCGGTCGGTGACCCGCACCTCGACCTCGCCGGAGATGGGGTTCCCGAACCGGGGCAGGCCCGGATTGATCCAGACCACCTCGTTGCCGAGCTTGCGCATCGCCCGCGCCGCCTCGATGCCGAGGTAGCCGGGGCCGTAGACGACGGTCGTGTCGGATCGCATCGCCCGCTCCCGGACCCGCTGCGCGTCCCCGAGGGAGTTGAGGAACAGGAACGATCCCGGTGCGCCCATCAGCGCCAGGGGAAGGATCGGCCGGCCCCCCGTCGCCACGCACAGGAAGTTGTACGTCTCCTCGGTGCCGTCGGAGAAGGCCACCCGGTTCCTCGCCGCGTCGACGCGGCGGGCGCGTTTCCCGCCCGAAAACCTGATCCCGAGGTCCGCAAGGTCCTTCCCCTGCGGGTCGGCGACCCCGGAGAGCTCCCGCTCGCCGGAGACGAAGTCGGGCAGCAGCGGGCGAAGGTACGGCGCGGCGTGCTCTTCGGTGGCGAGGATCACCTCCGCGTCCTTGTCGAGCTTGCGGGCCGCCTTGGCGGCGGCGATGCCGGCCGGGCCGCTTCCGAGGATCAGGTATCGCATGGGATCCCTCCGTGGGTGGATGTCGTTACCGAATCTACCATTTCAAGTTAGGAGGAGCAAAATGGAAATAGAGTTTCGTGATTTCAGGACCGGAACGCCGTCCCGAACACCCGTAGAAGCCCCCCGGCCGTCCCCGCCGTCCGCCGGAATTCCCCGAAACTCTTTTCCCGGAACGCGCGGAAAGCGATCTCCAGGGCGCATTCCTTCTCCCGGCCGAGGATGTCGCGGCGGAAGGACGCCGCTTCGGCGAGGATCACGTCGCAATCGTGGATCGTCCCGAGGAGGGTCTGGAAGTCATGGAGGCGCTTCGCCGTCTCCTCCGTCGCTTTCGGGAACAGCGGGAGGAGAACCTCCGCGGCGTAGCGGTATTTCTTGAACGCCAGCCGCATCCGATGCAGCGCCTCCGGATGCGCGGGGTCGAGGGCCGCCACCCGGTGCTTCGAGACCTCCCGTTCGAGCTCCCGCAGCAGTTCCCGGGCGGGGATCGTCGCATCGAGCCGGCCCCCGCGGCCCTTGGCCCCCTTGGGAAAGGGAACCCGGAGGCCTCCCGCAGGCCGTTCCCCGAGCCGCTCCCGCACCTTCTCTTCCCACCGAAGGATGTCGCTCGCCACCTGGACGGCGTACAGGTAGGAGGATTCGTCCCCTTCCGGGACGAGGCGGAGGATCCATTCCCGCTTCACGTGGGCGTCGCGCAGCTTCCCCAGAGGGGTCATGAGCGACTTCAGCGAGGAGCGGATCTCGCGCATCCGCCGGTCGTGTCCCAGCAGGGCGTCGCGCACGGCGATCCAGGCGAGCACCCTCCGGATCGCGACCCGGAGGTCGTGGACGGCCCGATCCGAGGTCGGATCGGCGGAGGCCAGCTTCAGGCAACTCCGTAGTCGGGCCGACCGTGCACGCCCCGACTCCGCGAGGAAGGCGGCCGCATCCAACGGGCTCCCCCTACTCCCCGAGTTCCTTTCGGACGGAGGCGACGACCTTCTCGATGCGCGCCAGGTCCTTCCGGCGGCCTTTCCGGGGTTTGATGGAGAGGCCGCGCACGATCCTCAGCATCCCGTCGAGCCGGGCGGCGGGGAGGGATTTCCTCTCGACGGTTTCGATGACGGCCGCCATTCCTCCCTCCGCGTCGGCAACGTACCGCTCCGCGATCTCGGTGAACATCGCCCGCAGGCGGCGCAGCTCGAGGAGGAGCATGTCCTTCACGACCTTCCGGGACGGCTTGCGCGCCAGCGCCGCCGCGACGGTCTTTTTCCCCGCCGTGGAGGCGGACCCCGATCCGGCCGGGGAGGTTTTCCCCGCGGGCGGTTTCCCTTTCGCGGCGGCCATGGGTGTCCCTCCTATCCGTTCGGCGAAATGATGGACTCGATCCGTGTCTGCAGGTCCCGGGTCACGGCGCGCGGCACCCGCATCCCGTTGATCGTCACGAACCCGTAGACGGCCTGGAGACGGGTGAACGTCCGGTGCAGCTCCGACTGGTACCGGATGAACGAGTCGTACCAGGACCGGCTGTAGCCGATGTCCATCCCCGACTCCCAGTAGTCGAGCTCCCGCCCGCGGTAGATGTACCGCTCCATGAGCTTCTGGGGGGCCACGCGGAGGTACATCACCAGGTCGGGGACGAGGGCGATGCTGTACACCGACTGCAGCCACGGGAGGTCGGCGCCCCGGACCATGTCCCGCGCCATCAGCGTGTAGATGTACCGGTCCGCGAGGACGATGAACCCCGCCCGCAGCGCCGGGAGGATCCGGTGCTCGAGCTGGTCGGCGAAGTCGGTGGCGTAGAAGAGGGACAAGGTGCGCGGCGACAGGACGTTTCCCTGCTTCGCCTCCGCCAGTTCCTCCGAAACCAGGGTGGACCGCTTCAGCCCGACGTGCTCGACCGCGAACCCGCGCCGCTCCAGCCACTCGGTGAGGAAGGCGATCTGCGTGCTCCGTCCCGAACCGTCCGGCCCCTCGATCACGACGAGCTTCCCCTTGAGGTCGCTGGTGGCGACCCCCGGGATCCCCTTGCCGTAGAACGTCCTGGGTCCGTTCATCTCCATCCCCTCGGGACCGTCGTCTTGTACTGCGGAAGGTCGATCCGGTCGCGCAGGATCGCCCGGACCTCCTCCTGGATCGTCTCCACGGGGCGGTCCGAGTCGATCCGGGTGAACCGGTGCCGGCGCGCGAGGGCCTCGTACGCCTTGTGGATCCTCCCCTGGAAGATCTTGAAGCACTCCACCGGATCCGGGGAGAGTCCGAGGTCCATTCCCGCCTCGTGGTATTTGAGCGCCGGACGACCGACGAGGATCCGGTCCAGCGCCGTCCGCAGGGGAAGGGAGAAGTAGAAGGTGATGTCCGGCTGGAGCGCGAAGCTGTAGAGCTGCTCGACCCACTCCTGCGGGCATCCCCGGACGGTGTCCCGGGCCAGGGCGGTGAACTTGTACCGGTCCGCCAGCACGATGAACCCCGCCTTCAGCATCGGAAGGATGTTCCGCTCGTACCGGTCGGCGAAGTCGGTGCAGTGGATGAGGGAGAAGGTGGTGGGGGTGAGCAGGTTCTGCTTCTTCCCCCGCCGGGTGGCGCTCCGGACGATGTCGGAGGAGTTCCACTCGGTGAAGAAGACCTTGTAGCCGGACAGCTCCAGCCACCGCTTGAGGAGGTACACCTGGGTCGACTTCCCCGATCCGTCAAGCCCCTCGACGGCGATCAGCTTCCCCGATACGGGGATCGACAGGCCCTTCTCCGGCATCCGGTCACTCCTCCCGGTCGATGGTCAGCTTCACGTCCAGGCCGAAGTGGTCGCGGAACATCGCCGCGTTGGCGGTCACGCCCAATGCCTCCAGGCGGCACGATTTCCTGCTCACCGCCCGCAGGAGCAGGGACCCGTTCTGCAGGCGGCATTCGACGTTGCGGACGGCGGAGTTGTGCTCCTTGTCCAGCGCGTCGGCGATCCGCAGGATGGCGGCGAGGGACCATACGGTGGCCCGGTCCTTCTTCGGGAGCTCCTCGTACTCCGGGTGGGCCGAACCCGGGGTGGCCTTCCGGTGGTATCGTGAAATTCCGGCGACGATGAGCCGCTCCGCCGGCGAAAGCCCAACGATCCCGGAGTTGGCGATGATGTAGTGGCTGTGCTTGTGGTGCTTCTGCATGCTGATGAAGTACCCGATGTCGTGCAGGAGCCCCGCCGCCTCGAGGTAGATCCGCTCCTGTTTCCCGAGGCCGTGGACGGATTCCGTCTGGTCGAAGATGCTCAAGGCCAGCTCCGTGACCTTCTCCGCGTGCCTCTGGTCGAGCTTGTACCGCGCGACCATCTCCCTGCACGACACCCCCACCTGCTCCCTGATGTCCAGAAGGTGCTCGCTTCCCTTCGCCTGTTCGAGGATCTCCTGGACCACGCCGTCCTTCAGGCTTACCCGGGGGACGAGGATCTCCTCGGAACCGTTCAGCTCGGCGATGCGGTGGTACACGAAGCAGGCGGGGAGGATGACGTCGGCCCGGTCCTCCCGCAGCCCGAATCGCTCCATCCGGCTTTTCAGCGACATGCCGGAGAGCTCCTCCATCAGACGCCGGAGGTTCCCGGCCTTGAGGCGCAGGGTGTCCGGGTAGTCGGGATGCGGCTCCGCGCGGACCTCGGGGATGGCGGCGATCGCCTCGATATTCCCCCCGGTGGCGATGAACAGGGCGGCTTTCTTCCCGTTTCCCCGTCTCGACAGCTTCCGGGCCACGAGCTCCATGTACTCCCCCAGCAATTGCCCGGCGCTCCGGATGTCCTCCTCGGCGGAGGAGAGCATGTCCAGCAGCCGTAACGCGCCGAAGTTGTGGGAGTCGGCCAGCGTGATCCGGCCGTTCTCGACGAACGTGATCTCCACCGAGCCGCCGCCGAGGTCGACGATGAGAGCGCTTTTCTTCCCGAGGGGGATCTTCTTCCCGACGGCGAGGGCGATCAGCCGGGCCTCCTCGTCGCCGTTGATCACCTCGATGCGGATGCCGGAGGCGCGCTCGAGGCGGCTGAGCAGGAGGTCGGCGTTGGACGCCTCCCGGGTGGCGCAAGTGGCGACGGCGCGTACCGTCTGGACCCCGTGGGCCTTCAGGAGCTGGCGGAAGCGCCGGAAGGCGGCCTCGGCCTTCCGGATGTTCTCCTCCCGGATGGTCCCCTTCAGGAAGACGTCGCCCCCCAGGCGGATCGGCTCCCGGACGTTCTCCAGGACCCGGTACGGGGAGTCCGCCCCCGTCTCCACCACGTAGAAACGGATCGCGTTGGACCCCATGTCGATGGCGGCGATCCGTGCCATTCGCGGTCTCCCGATCCTCCCTAGGCGAGCGGCCCCTGGTGCCGCACGTCCTTCCCCTTGACCATGAAGATCACGTCCTCGCAGATGTTGGTGGTGTGATCGGCGATCCGCTCGAGGTGGCGGGAGACGAGGATCAGGTCCATCGCCCGGGGGATGGTGGTCGGGTCGGACATCATGAAGGTCAGGAGCTCGCGGAACACCTGGTCCTTGAGCTGGTCCACGGTGTCGTCCCGAAGGATCGTCCGGTACGCCAGTTCGTCGTCGCCGTTGACGAAGGCGTCCAGGGCGTCCTTCAGCATCTCCTGTGCGATATCCGCCATTCTCGGAATGTCGATCAGCGGTTTGAGCGTCGGGACGACGAGAAGCGACTCCGCCCGCTCCGTGATGTTGATCGCCTGGTCGCCGATCCGCTCCATGTCCGTGTTGATCTTCATCGCCGCGGCGATGAAACGGAGATCGACGGCCGCCGGCTGGCGCAGCGCGATGAGCTCGATGCACGCCTCGTCGATCTCGATGTGGAGCTGGTTCACCTGGGTCTCCATGGAACGGACCTCGGCGAGGAGGTCGACGTTGCGCTCTACCAGCGCCTGGACGACCCTCCGCGTCATCTGTTCCACCAGCCCTCCCATGCGGAGGACCCGTTCGCGAAGCCCCGCCAATTGTTCCGAATAATGTTTCTTCATCCGCGCTCACCGCCTCCTTGGAGGATCACCCGAACCTTCCCGTAATGTACTCCTCCGTCCGCTTGTCGGACGGGTTCGTGAAGATCTTCCCGCTCTTGTCCATCTCGATCAGCTCGCCCATGAGGAAGAAGGCGACCTGGTCGGAGATGCGCGCCGCCTGCTGCATGTTGTGGGTCACGACGGCGATCGTGTATTTTTCGCTCAGGTCCTCGATCAGCTCCTCGATCTTCGCGGTGGACATCGGGTCCAGCGCGGAGCACGGTTCGTCCATCAGGAGCACTTCCGGCTCGACGGCGAGGGCCCGGGCGATGCAAAGGCGCTGCTGCTGGCCGCCCGAGAGGGACACCCCTGACTTGCCGAGGTGATCCTTCACCTCGTTCCAGAGCGCGGCCATGACAAGCGACCGTTCGACCCTCTCCGCGATGTCCCTCCGGGAGAGCGTCCTCCCGTTCAGTTTGAGCCCGACGGCGACGTTCTCGGACACCGACATGCGGGGGAACGGGTTCGGCTGCTGGAAGACCATCCCGACCCGCCGGCGGAGGTAGACCGGGTCCACCTTTTCCGAGTAGATGTTCGTCCCGTCGAGAAGGATCTCTCCCGACATGCGGAATCCGGGGGTCATGTCGTGCATCCGGTTGAGACACCGGATGAAGGTGCTCTTTCCGCATCCCGAGGGGCCCATCACGGAGGTGACGGAGTTCTTCACGATATCCATCCGGATCTTCTTCAGCACCTGGTGGTCCCCGAACCAGTTGCTCAAATCGCGGATTTCGAAAACGTTTTCCATAAGACTCCCGCCTCCTATCGTTTCTGCCGGGTGAGGACCCGGGCGGCAATGTTGATGACGAGAACCATCGTGATCAGCACAAGAGCTCCCGCCCACGCCTTGTCGTGCCAGTCCTCGTAGGGCGAGATCGCATATGTGAATACCTGGAGCGGAACCGCCGCGATCGGTTGGTCGAGCCTGGTCTGCCAGAACTGGTTCCCCAAGGCGGTGAAGAGCAGGGGGGCGGTCTCCCCTATGATGCGCGCCATGGCGAGAAGGATCCCCGTCAGGATCCCCGGCCATGCCGTCCGTACCGTGATCCGCAGGGTGGTCTTCCAACGCGCGATCCCCAGCGCGAGGGCGGCTTCCCGCACCGTCGTCGGCACGGTACGGAGCATCTCCTCGGTCGTCCGCACGACGACGGGGATGAAGATCATGGAGAGCGCGGCCGCCCCCGCCCAGGCGGAGAACCGCTTCATCGGGAGGACCAGGAGGATGTAGCCGAAGATCCCCATGATGATGGAGGGAACGCCGGTCATCGTGTCGGCGGCGAACCGCACCGCGGAGGCGAATTTCCCCCTCCCGTACTCCGCGAGGTAGATCCCGCAGAGGACCGCCGTGGGAACCGACCAGAGCATCGTCATGAGAGTGATGACGAGCGTCCCGACGATCCCGTTCGCGATCCCCCCTCCCGGCTCCCCGACGGGGTGGGGCAGGTCGATCAGCAGCGTCCACTTGAGTTCCTTGGCCCCCTTGATCAGCAGGTCGAAGAAGATGAGGAACAGCGGCAGGATGACGAGGACCGCCGCGAGGAAGAACAACGCCTTCATGGTGCCGTCGAGGGCTTTCCGGCGGAAGGCGATCGTTCCCATTCCGTCAGATCCCCCGGGAGGCGCGCGCGACCATCTTCGTGAGGATCCATTTGGCCGCTAGGTTCACCGCCAACGTCATCACGAAGAGGATGAGCCCGATGAGGACCAGGGAGGAGAGATAGACGTCCCCGACGGCCTCGGTGAACTCGTTGGCGATGACCGCCGCCATCGAGTATCCCGGCTGGAACAGCGAGAGAAGGGCCTCCGGGCGGTTCCCGATGACCATCGTGACCGCCATCGTCTCTCCCAACGCCCGTCCCAGGCCGAGGATCGTCGCTCCGAAGATGCCGGGGATGCAGTGCTGCCCGATCACGATCCGGAGCATCTCCCATCGGGTGCCTCCCAGCGACAGGACCGCCTCCTTCTGCCGCTGCGGGATCGTGGCGAGCACCTCCCGGCTGACCGAGAGGATGAACGGGATGATCATGATCGACAGGAGCACCCCCGCCGCCAGCATGCTCGGGCCGTACACCGGCCCTTTGAAGAGAGGAATCCAGCCGAGGTACTTCGTCACCGGTTTCATGAACACGTCCCGCAGGACCGGCACGAGGACGAAGATCCCCCACAGGCCGTAGATCACGCTGGGGATCGCCGCGAGGAGCTCGGCGAGAAACGACACGGGCGTCTTCATCCAGGCGGGGGCGTACTCGTTGATGAAGATCGCCGCCCCCACGCTCAAGGGGACGGCGATGAGGATGGCGAGGAAGGAGGAGACGATCGTTCCGTAAATGAAGGGCAGCGCCCCGAACCGCTCGAGGACCGGGTCCCAGGTGCCCGTGACGAGGAACGCGGCCCCGAACTTCCGCAAGGCGGGGATCGACTCCCGCAGCAGCACCCCGAACAGCAGCACCGCCAGGGAGAGGACCAGGAAGGCGAAGGCCCCCGTGGTCCTCTCGAAGAGAAGGTCCTTGATGTTTCCGCCGGTCTTTCGGGCCATTCAGTACAGGGACTTCCCCTTGAAGGAGATCTGCTTCAGGGCATTGTCGACCTTTTCCACCACGGGCGTCGGAAGCGCGGCGTAGTCGAGCGCGGCCTCCATCTTCTGGCCGTCCCGGATCGCCCACTTGAGGAACTGGACGATGGCCTTCCCCCTGGCCTCGTCCGTCTGGTTCTTGTACACGAGGATCCAGGTGAGCCCGGAGATGGGCCACGATTCCTTTCCGGGAGCGTCGACCAGCGAGACGCGGAAATCGTCGGGCATGGACTTCGCCACCCCGGCGGCGGCGGCGGAGGTCGCCTCCAGGGTCGGCGTAACGAAGTACCCCGCCTTGTTCCGCAGCGACGCGACCTTCATCTTGTTCTGGTTGGCGTACGCGAGCTCGACATACCCGATGGCTCCGGGGGTCTGTTTCACCACACCGGCGACGCCCTCGTTCCCCTTCCCGCCGATCCCCACCGGCCAGTTGACGGACGGTCCGCGGCCGACCTTCGCGCGCCACCCGGTGTTCACCGTCGTCAGGTAGTTCGTGAAGATGTCCGTGGTGCCGGACCCGTCGGAGCGGTGGGCGACCACGATGTCCGCGTTCGGCAAGGTCATCGTCTTGTTCAGCTCCGCGATTTTCGGGTCGTTCCAGCGGGTGATCTTGCCGAGATAGATCCCGGCGAGGACCTCCGGCGTGAGCTTCAACCCGCTCGCCACGCCGTCGAGGTTGTAGACCGGGACCACCGCCCCGAGCGCCGTCGGGATGTGGAGGATGGGCCCCGGAAGCTTTTTCATCCCCTCTTCCGTCATCGGCGCGTCGGTGGCGCCGAAGTTCACCGTCCCCGCGATGATCTGCTTGATCCCCCCTCCGGAGCCGATCGACTGGTAGTTGAACCGTACGCCCGGGTTGGCGTTGGAATATTCGTAAAACCACTTCGAATAGAGCGGATAGGGGAACGTCGCCCCCGCGCCGTTGATCGTCAGCGGACCCGCCGCCGTCGCCCCGCCGGCGACGGCAAGCGAGAGAACGAGTACGGCTGCGGTCCTTGCCGGGATTCCGAAAACGTTTCGCATTGTCCTTACCCTCCGTTGCAGGTTTGTGTTTCCATTCGCGAGGGTACCGTACGATAAGTACATCAAGGGAGGGTGAGGGGGGTGTTAAGTTCGTGTTAAGAAGCGGAAGCTCCGGCACGGCGCCAATGTCGAGGCGTGCGCCGAATGCCGAAAGAACACGAGATGAAAAAATCCCCCGGCGTAGGAGGACGCCGGGGGAGGAGGGGGCCTCGGCGGGTTTTCCTCCGAGGCCCGTCCTTGCTTCTTCAGAAGTAGAGTTGCCCCTGGACCTGGAAGACGTTCTGCTTGTCGTCGTTCGCGAGGAACCCCTTCGCGTTCTTCTCGAACTCCGTCATCACGTAATTGGCGCTGAGCTTCACGCTGTGCCCCTTGAGGTACCAGTTGAAGCCCGCTGTGAAGTTTTTCTGCTCCGTGTCCGTCTTGTTCGAGTCCTGCTCGTAGACCTCGTACCGGACGGCGGGTTCCACGTTCACACCCGGGATGAAGTATCCCGCCTGGACGTACCACCCCTTGGGTTCCTTGCCGGTGCTGGAGGGATCGGTGAACTCCTCTTTCCAGGCGTTATACTCCCCCTGGACGGTGAAGCCCTCCCAGTGGCCGGACAGGTCGACTCCCCGGAGGCTCCGGTCCTCCTCGAAGGAGCTCGACGCGTATTCGATCCCGTCTTGGGCGGCGTAGTTCGCCCCCAAGGTAAGGTGCCGACCCTTGCCGAGATGGGCGTCGCTTTGGCTCTTTTCGGCCCATCCCGGCGGAGAGAGCTCCAGACGGCCCACGTAGAGGAGGCCGGACTTGTGAACCGTCCTGCCGTTCACCGAGCTTCCCGGTTCCCATCCGTCGCCGCCCGCCAGGGAGTATGCGATGGCTCCTCCCGCGAGCTTTCCGTGGAGGAGGAGGTGGGCCTGGTAATAGTCGTCGAAGAGTTTCTTGGCGTCCTCGGTCGAGAACGGGCGCTCGATGAGGAGCTGTTTCGAAGACGATGTGAGGGACACCCGGGAGTACGGGAGCTTCGCCTTCCCGAAACGGATGGAGAAGGGATCCGCGAACTTGTAGTCTCCGTAGGCGTAGAGGACCTTCACCTCGTTGCTCGACTTGCCGGGGGCCTTGCTGTTCTTGTCTCCCTCGAACGTGAGGTTGAACTTCAGGTTCTTCACGATGTGGCCCCCGAGCTCCAGCCGGATCCTCCGGAGATAGAAGTCCGTCTCGCTCTCATAGGAGGTCGGGGTCGCCTCGTCGCTTTTTATCAGGTCCCCCGCGTCGAACCGGGGCTGCAGGCGAATCCGGACGTTCAGATCCGTGTTCTCCGCCGCCTTGACGGTGACCCCCTTTCCCTCCTCCCCCAGAAGAAACCCTTCGGCGTGGGCGGCGCCGCCCAGGAACAGGACCGCCGCCGCGACCGATGCGACCTTCCGAACGACTTTCTTCACCGGCTTCATCACTCCTCCTTCTTGTGGGCATTGATCTTGGTCGAACGGTGGAGATCCCCCGTTGACGGGCCCAGAATGTCCGCGCGATGCTACGGCCGTATAACGAGGACATGAAGCGTCGGTAAAAATCGTCGGTACCCGCCGGTCGCGATTCGACTTCATCCGATTATTACACGCTGTTCATCGTGGGGTCCTGGTGGCCGGTTACAATGACCGGGAAAAGGAGGGAACCATGGCCATCGCGGACAGTACTCCGGGTTATTCCCCGGTCAAATTTCACCGGAGCGCGTGCCTTCTCCGATCGAGGGGAACGCTCTCGCCCCGGTTCATCCGGTTCGTCGCCCGTTTGGCGATATGGAGCGAACGGCGTCGGGACGGGAACCTTTTCGCGGTTCCGCTGATACGCGTCGCCGGCATCCTGCTGGACAAGACGTCCGGAAACCCGCTGATCTGCGCGAAAGTGCGGGATGAACTGAAGAGGCGGCTTCGGTCGAGGAAAGCCTGCCCTCCCGGGTGGAGGAAGGCGTGTTTCGATGCCGCCGACAGGCGTTTCGGGTCGCTGACCCGATAGATCCCGCATCTTGATGGCGGGCCGCCGCCCGACGGGGATCAGCCCCTGGATGCCTCGGCAAGGCGGGAGGCCGTACCCTTCCCGTCCGTCCTCCAGAGGAACTTCGTCGCCCCCTTCGGGACGCCGGTATCCGATTCCAAGGCCAGCACTGCTCCCTTCCGCAGCGGGAACCCTCCCGGAAGCGCGAGGAGCGTCGCCGCGAGGTCGCTCAGGTCCGGTTCGTGCCCCACGAAGGCCGCCTCCGCGGGATTCCCCGCTTTGGCGAGCAGGGAGCGGAGGGCCCGAAGGTCGAAGCCGGGGGAGAGCTCCTTCGCGACGACGACGGCGCCCTTATGCTTCAGGCGTTCCGCGAGGATCTCAGCGGTCTGGACGGCGCGCAGCAGGGGGCTGGTGAAGATGATGTCCGGGGAGGCGCCCTCTTGGCGGACTCTCCGGGCGACCTTCCGGAAAACGAGACGGCCTTTCGGCGTCAGGTACCGGAGGGCGTCCGGCATCGTCCCGGACCGTTCGATCGCCTCCGCATGGCGGACGAGGTACAGTCTCATCCTGACGCCGGGAACCGGAGGATGAACCTTGTGCCGACGCCGATGCGGCTCTCCACGCGGAGGACCCCGCCGTGCGACTCCACGATATGCTTCGTGATGGAGAGCCCCAGGCCCGTCCCCCCAAGCTCCCTCGACCGCCCCTTGTCGACGCGGTAGAACCGCTCGAAGATTCGAGGCAGATGCTCCGGGGAGATCCCCGGCCCGTCGTCGGCCACCTCGAGGAGACAGGTGTCCCCATCGATCCGACCGGAGAGGGTGACACGCCCCCCCTCTTTTCCGTACTTCAGGGCGTTGTCGACCAGGTTCGAGAGGGCGAGCGCAAGCTTCCGGAGGTCGGCCCGGAACCCGCCGTCTCCCGCATCGACAACCATCGTTTTTCCCGCCTGTTTCGCGGAAGACCGGTGCTGGTCCGCCACGCGGGAGAGGAAGGCGGAGAGGGATGTTTCTTCCTCTTTTAACGGCACGGCGCCGGACTCGGCCCGGGACAGTTCGAGGAGGTCGTCGATCAGCCGTTCCATCCGCAGGGCGTTTCCGAGCGCCACGTCGACGAAGGACGATTCCGGCGCCGCTCCTTCCCGCAGCGCGTCCTGGATCGCCTCGAGGTAGCCGCGGATGTTCGTCAGCGGGGTCCGCAGTTCGTGGGACGCGTTGGAGACGAATTCGCTCTTGACCTGCGAGAGCCTCCGCTCCTCGGTGACGTCCCGAAGGGTAAGGAGGACGTCCGCGGCCGATTCCCCCGGGTATCGCACGGTGGTCCCGGAACATCGAACCACCCGGCTTCCCCGGCGCGTCACGATGGAAACGTCCCGCGGCTTCGGTTCTTCTCCCTTCGTCCAGCCGTCGATGAAGGCGAGGGCCTGGGGATGGCGGATCATCTCCGGGTACGGACGTCCCTCGCCCATCGTCTCCGAGGCGTCGAAGATCTTCCCCGCTTCCGGGTTCATCATCCGTACCGACCGATCCGCGGCGATGACGATCACCCCGTCGTCGAGGTTGGCGAGCAGCGTCTCCAGGCGCGCTTTCCCGGCGTCCAGTTGTCCGATCGTGTCGGCAAGGTGCGACGCCATCCGGTTCATCACGTTCGCCATCCTTTCGAACTCGTCCCCCGTCCGGACCTGAACGCGCCGGGCGAGGTTGCCGGCGCCCATCTCCTTCGCCGCCGCCTGCATCTCCGCCAGGGGACCGGTGACCCTCCGCGCCATGAAGGCGGCGCCCGCGAGGATCAGGAGGAGCGCGAAGAGCCCGGTCCCCCAGATGATCGCGGTGATCTGCCACAGGCGGCGGGTGAGGTCCGCGGCGGGGACCGATGCGCGGGCCGCCCCGACGATCGAGCCGCCGATCGCGATCGGAAGGGCCGCGTACCGTTGTTCCTCCCGGACGGAGATGCTTCGCCGGTGGGAAATCCCCTTCGTCCCCGACAGGGCGTCGCGGATCTCCGGGTGGAGGGCATGGTTTTCCATCCCGGGGACGCCGGCCGTCCCCACGGCGGAGTCGGCGACCACGGTTCCGTCGGGCAGGACGACCGTGATGCGCCCCCCGATCGCCTTCCCGAGCCGGTCCCCTTCCCGGGCGATCCGCTCTCCATCCGGCGTGGAGTCCGCAAGCAACGGCCGAAACGTCTCGGCGACGATCTGCGCCCGGGCGAGCAGGCTCTCGTCCGCGTCCGCCATCACGAGACTTCGCACGAGAAAGAAGCCGACGGTGCCGGCGAGGAACAGGGCGATCCCCGCGATCCCGAGGTGTGAGAGGAAGAATTTCGCGGCGATGGAGAGGCGGCGGGCCAAGCGGCGTCAGCTTTCCCGCAGCTTGTAGCCGACGTCCTTGACCGTCTCGATGGCCTTGACCAGGAAGGGGATCTTCTGGCGAAGTTTCGCGATGTGGACGTCGACCGTGCGGTCGATCACGTGGGTATCCTCCCCCCAGACCTTCGACAGGATCGCCTCGCGGGAGAGGACGCGCCCGGAAGAGGAGAGGAGCGCCTGGAGAATGCGGAATTCCTTGGAGGTGAGAACCACCGGCTTCCCCTGGTACCGGACTTCGTGCCGGCCCACGTCCATCCGCAGCTCCCGGTAGGCCAGCACCGCCGGCTCGGGTTCTTGCGCCCGGGGACGACTGCGGCGAAGGATCGCCTTGATCCGGGCCACGACCTCCCTCGGGCTGAACGGTTTGGGGATGTAGTCGTCCGCGCCCAGCTCCAGCCCGACGACGCGGTCCGTTTCGTCCCCCTTCGCGGTCAGCATCACCACCGGCGTCCTGCCGATCGTTTCGTCCGACCGGATCGCGCGCAGCACTTCCAGCCCGTCGGCTTTCGGAAGAAGGATGTCGAGGAGGACCAGGTCCGGCTTCTCCTTCCTCGCCTTTAGGATCGCCGTTTCTCCGTCCGGCGCGAGGATCGGCGAGAATCCCTCCTTGCGCAGGTAGTGCGCCAGCAGATCCTGGATCTCTTTTTCGTCCTCGACGACGAGGATGGTGCGCGGCAAGGCGGTCTCCGGGTTTTCCGATTCGTATCCCATTATATGGGCATTCACGGGAATGGTACATCCGCCGGGGGCCCGGAGAAGTTCATGGCGCCGGGTGGCTCGGCATTACCCGAAGAACCGCCGGCTGTACCGGTCCACGATGTCGCGGGTCTTCGCGAGGACGAAGAAGTCCGTCGTGCCGAACGGACGGTCGTACGCCGGAGGTCCGCACACCTTGGCGCCCATCCGGAGGTACCCCTTGAACAGGGGAGGAAGAGCCCGGAAGGCGGCGGTTTCGTCGACCGGCACACTCCACGGCAGCGGCGGAACGTCGAACCCCCGGCGGGGAGTGACCCGCAGGCTCGGGTCCGACAGGAACCTGCGGGAGAGCATCTCCTGGATCGAGGCCAGTTCCGGAAGGTCGATCCCGTGGAGGCTGGCGCATCCCATCAAGGCGTCGGCGCCGCACCTCCGCAGGTACTCGGCGATCCCGCGGAAGAGCAGGCGGATCACCTTTCCGTCGCGGTACTCCAACGCGACGCAGCTGCGCCCCAGCTCCAGCAGGCGCAGTCCCGATCGCTTCACGTTCGTCAGGTCGAACTCCGATTCGGAGTAGAAGCCGAACGACGGCACGCGATCGAACGAAAGGAGGCGGTACGTTCCCACCAGGCAGTCGCGCCCGGTGTCGATCACGAGGAGATGGTCGCAATGGCCGTCGTGGGTGTCCTGGTCCAGGCCGCTGGCCAGGGAAGAGGAGTGCCCGAGCTGAAGCTCCAGGTTGAACACCTCGAAGCGGAGTCTCTGGGCCTCGATCCTTTCGGACCGGTTCGATGCCAGGCGGAGCTCCAGCCCGTTGTCCCGGAGCAGGAACGGGTTTCCCGGCGAGCGCCGGGGCGAGAGTTGCCTCGGAGGAGAGGTCTCCGGGGTATCGACGTACGTTTGCATGGCATGCCCTCCTTGCGAGCCCCGCGGTATCGATCGTCGCGCCGGGCCGTTATTTTGGATAAGCGGAGAATACCGGCGGGATATGAAGCGCGCATTACGGTCGTGTGATAAACGTGCTGCGCGACATCCCGGGATGGAGGTTTGGCACTTAACCTCCTCTTAACACGCATGGACGCGACTTCACCCTTAGGATGGTTCCCGGGAGGGAAAAGCATTGCAGGAGCGAACGGGACACCCGCCCGGGCTGCGGAAGTTCCTGTGGGGAGTGGCGACCTCCGCGTTCCAGATGGAAGGCGCGTCGCGGTGCGACTGGACCCACTGGAACGTGAGGGACGAGGACGACCGGCGGGCGAGACTGAACGGCGTGGGGCACCTCTCGCGCACCGGCGAGGACCTGGCCCTGTTGCCGGAGCTCGGCGTCAACGCCTACCGGTTCTCCGTGGAGTGGAGCCGGGTGGCGCCCCGCCGAGGGGAGTGGGACCGGAAGGCGATGGACCGGTACGTCCGGATCGCGGCTACGCTGCGTGAAGCCGGGATCGAACCGGTGGTCACGCTGCACCATTTCACCAACCCCTCGTGGCTTGCGAAGGGGGCTTCCTGGGAGGATCCGTCCACGGTGGAGGAATTCCTCCGGTTCGCGGAACGCGCGGTGCGGTCCCTCCGCGGGCACGCGCGGGTTTTCATCACCTTCAACGAGCCGAACGTCTTCATCGTCGGCGGATACCTCGGCGGGATCATGCCGCCCGGGAGAAAGAGCATCAAGGGAAGCTTCGCCGCGTTCGCGAACGTCTTCCGCGCCCACGCCGCGCTCTACGACATGATCCACGCGGAAGGGAGGGAGCGGACGTCCGTGGGCGTGGCGCACAACATGGTCGCGTTTCATCCCGCCTCGGAGGGCTCCACGATGGACAGGTGGGCGGTCAAGGTCGCCCACGCGGTCTACAACATGGGGCTGATCGAGACGTTTCGCACCGGCTTGCTTTCCGTCCGGCTTCCCTTCCTCCTCGAGGAGGAGACGGCCGTCGGCGTCCGCGACAAGCTGGATTTCCTCGGTGTGAACTACTACTTCCGGATGTTCCTGCGCCTGTCCCCCCTGAACATGAGGGGTCCGGAATACTACTGGGAGGACAGGGAGAAGCGCGGCCTCACCGAGACCGGGTGGGAGGTCTACCCGAAAGGGTTCGAGGACATGCTGCGGGCCGCCGCGCTGGCTGGCGTCCCCCTCGTCGTCACGGAGAACGGCGCCGCGGAAACCGACGACCGCCGCAAGATCGCCTTCATGAAGGACCACCTTCGGGTCGTCCTCCGGCTGATTCGGGAGGGGGTCGACCTCCGGGGATATTTCTGGTGGTCCCTGATGGACAACTACGAGTGGCTCGAGGGATTGAGGCCCCGGTTCGGGCTGTACCGCGTCGACTTCGACACGCTGGAGCGCACGCCCACCGCCTCCTCCGCCTGGTTCGCCCGGTGGGTGAAGCGCAGAAGGGCGCTGGAGGGGACCGGCGGCTCCCGCCGACCTTAACATCCACTTCACGCGCGCTTCATCCTCACGTAGCCCCGCCCCGTTATATTCCTCGCCATGTCCATGCTCTTGTGCGACTTCCACATCCACACCACCTGGTCGGACGGATCGGTCGATCTTCCGGAAGTGGTCGACATCTACGGCCAGGCGGGGTTCGACGTCATTTCCATCACCGACCATGTCTACAACAGCGACAGCACGATCGGCTCGTGGGCCGAGCGGCTGAACAAGACGATCGCGGAGGAGAACTTTCCGGGGTACATGGAGACCCTCCGGCGGGAGGCCGAACGGGCGATGGCGCGGTACGGCATGCTGCTGATCCCCGGCGTGGAGATCACGAAGAACTACCTTTCCGAGGAGCAGTCGGCCCATGTCCTGCTCCTGGACCTGAAGCGGCACGTCTCCGCCGACCTGGGCTGGGAGGAGATCTTTCGCGAGGCGCGGGGGCAAGGCGCGCTCGTGGTGGCATGCCACCCCCACCATACGGACCACGAGATCCACGACACCCTCTACTTCTGGAACCACCGGCAGAAGTTCGCCCCGTGTTTCGACGCGTGGGAAGTCGCGAATCGCGGCGACCTGTTCTCCGTGGTCAGCCTGAGCAACTACCCGATCCTCGCCAACGGCGACTTCCACAAGGCGAACCATCTCTATTCCTGGAAGACGCTCCTGCCGTGCCGGAAGAGCGTCGACGCGGTGAAGGAGTGCATCCGGGACAACCGGGGCGTGGCGATCACCATGTTCCGCAACGGGACCGCGAGAGAGTGAGGGAGAGAACGATCTTGCGCCCGCAAGGGAAAATGCGATGAACCTGCTGCTTGAATTTCCCGTAGCCGCGTCGCTTGCGGCGTGCCTCCTGCAATACTGCTCCGCGTGGAGGGCGCTCGGGAAAGGCCGCCGCGCGATCGGGCCCGCCGACGATGAAGAACTGCCGGCCGTGTCGATCCTCAAGCCCCTCAAGGGAGTCGACGACCGGCTCCTCGACAACCTGGAGAACTTCTGCCGGCTGGACTATCCCCGCTACGAGATCGTCTTCTGCGTCCAGGGGGCGAGCGACCCGGCGCTGCGGGTGGCCCGGAAGGTGAAGGAGATGCACCCCGAACGGGAGATCGTCGTGGTGGTGGGGGATTGCCGGAAGGGGCTGAACCCGAAGGTGAACAACATGATGCCGGGGTACGCCGCCGCGAGGTACCCGTTCGTCCTCATCAGCGACAGCAACGTGGCCCCGGCGCCGGGGTACCTGCGGGAGGCGATGGCGCACTTCCGGGACCCCTCCGTGGGGCTGGTGAGCCACCTGGTCCGCGGGATCGGCGCGAAGACGTTGGGTGCGCGGCTGGAAAACCAGCACCTGAACACGTTCATCCTCCCCTCCGTCTCTCTCCTCGACCGGATGTTCGGCAAGCCGTGCGCCGTCGGAAAGTCGATGCTCATGCGCCGCGCGGACCTGGACGCGATGGGCGGGCTCGCCTCCGTGAAAGACTACCTCGCCGAGGATTTCGTTCTCGGAGAAATGTTCCGGAATGCCGGGAAGAAGGTGGTGATCTCGGGATCGCCCGTGGACAACGTGAACGTGTACCGCACGCCGCGCCAGTTCCTCTCCCGGCACGCCCGGTGGAACCGGATGCGCTTTTCGATTGCGGGAGCGGGGTATTTCGTCGAGTTGTTCACCAACCCGGTGGGACTCTCGCTGCTGATGGTTGCCGTGGCTCCGGGGGATGCCGGGGCGTGGACGGTCGCCGCCGGGGTCGGGGCGGCCAAGATGACGATGGATTATGGCATGCATCGGATGCTGGGGGAACGCGCATCCCCCGGGTGGGTCCTCCTCGGCCCCCTCCGCGACGTGCTGGCGGCGGGTCTTTGGTTCTCCGCCTTCTTCTCCCGGAACGTCGAGTGGCGTGGGAGGAAGTTACGGATCACCCGTGGGTCCCGACTGGTGCCCGTGGGCGGGGAGGAGGGGATGGAGCCCGCGGTGGAGGCGGCGCGATGACCCGGATGCCCGGGAACCGGTCGAAAGACCTCGGACGCCGCGCGTTTGGCACGGCGGGGGGATGGGAAACGTCCCGCGAGGCGCCGGGTCGGTCCGGGGAAGTCATCGACCTGGTGGAGGAGATCCTGCGCAGGCCGAACGTCCTGCCGGGGTCGCGGGCGTGGAAGCCCCGTGCAGGCCGCATCTACAACTTTCCCCTGAGGACCGTCCCCGACGAAAAATAACGCCGCGTCTCCTGTCAAGAGGCGTGTGTATTTTGTTGATTATCCGTCGAT
>Ga0209212_1000648_pt1 | contig 65404 bp, 56 predicted proteins | sample RifGroC2_FD_183996 | JGI IMG/M metagenome (GOLD analysis project Ga0209212, IMG submission 183996) | Groundwater microbial communities from Rifle, Colorado, USA - Groundwater C2 (SPAdes) (version 2) | ecosystem: Environmental > Aquatic > Deep subsurface > Groundwater | place: Rifle, Colorado...
GCGCGTGCTCTTCGCCGGCAATATTCATTTTGATCGCCGACCACAGGCCGGTCGCGACGCATACGGCGTCGTATCCCTGTTTTAAAAGGGCTTCCGGGTTTTCGACGCGCTTTTTGGTTTTCAGCGAGATATCGCCCAGGCCGAGAGCGAATTCGATATCGGTTTCGAGTATCTTTTTATTCAGTCTGTAATCGGGTATTATTGAGCAGGCGCCGCCCGCTTTCGATTCGGATTCATATATGTCGATCTTGTAACCTTTCTGACCGAGAGCAGCCGCTACCGCTATTCCGGCAGGGCCGGCGCCGATGACGGCGACCTTTTTGCCGTTGGCTTTGGCTTTGTTGAACTTCGGAAAAGCTCCGAGCTGTTTGGCGCGCTCTACGACGCTCGCCTGAAGCGAAGGGATCTCGACGGGCCTGTCGAATTTTTTATGCGAGCACATGGCCATGCAGTGCTTGTCGGGGCATACCGCTCCGCATATCCCGCCTAGCGGGTTATAACTCATTATCTCACCTGCCGCCCTCATAAAGTCTTCTTTGCTTTTCAGCCTTGCCGCCATGATGAAATCGGCGGGCGAGCAGTCTGCGGGGCAGCCTTTTTTGCACGGCTTGTCCTCGCAAAATTCGCAGCGGGCCATTTCGGCTTCCATCTGCGCGTCGGTGAGAAACGGATTATTAGTGAACATATTTTGACTCCTTACCTTAAATTTGTGATCCCCTTATGTATATATTTTTATCGAGTTATATTATACCACTTTGGTTAATATAAGTCAAAAAAAAACGAATAAAAACATCTAAATAATTTCATCGTTCATTTAAATGTTTTTATCCGCTTTCCTAAAAGTATTTATAAGTTCGTTTGCCGGATAAGGCCCTAGACCCGTGCGGGAAAATTAAAATCGATCTGCGAAAAATTCTTTTTCAGTTTTTCGATATCTTCGAAAAGTTTATTTATCTCCGCGCAAATTTCTTCGACTTCCATCCTGGCGGAGCTGCTTTTCGACACGCACAGATTGGCTATCTTCAGTTTCACGATGTCTAAATAATTGCCGCTTCTGGCCATCTCGAGATCTATCAGTTTTATCATACGCTCGCCGTTGGCGTAACTGGCCAGAGTTTCATCTATCATCGCGGCCGCCTTGCGGTATTCTTCCTTTAAGGCCTCGTCGGTTTCGGTTCTGATCCTGCCGTTATATTCGGCCAGCTTGACGCGAAGCCCGTTTATTCCTATGGACGCAAGGTACTGTTCCATCTGCGATGCGCGCCGGCCCAGTTCGAGGTTCGCGTCGAGAAGGCCCTGCAGGGCGCCTTCAAGTTCTTCGAGAAGCGCTCCGACCGTCCTGTCGCCAAGAAACGAATTCCTGATATCGGCGAAATTTTTGCGAAGCCCGATAATTATTTTCGAATATTTAATCGACAGGCCCTCTTCGCGCTCTTCGATAGTCTCTTCGGAAGCGAATTTAACGCTTCCGCCGCCTCTGAGAACTTTTTTGACCGCTAAAAAGATGAAGACAGCCGCCAGAAGCAATAGCAAAGGATACAAAAGAGCGGCGACGAATCGCAGCAAAAAGACCATGGCAGCGAAAACTATTATGGTGAGCAATATTATATTATGGTCCATGAAGCCTCCTGGCCGGTTTGACCGGCGTTTATTCTATAAACTCACTCATTAAAAATAAAGAATCAGTTGATAGTTGAGAGCTAAAAGTGGAGAGTTGAGAACTGATGATTTTTGATAATTTTAATAAAACGCCGGATGTGAAAGGACTTAAATTTAAATGTCAAAAGTCCGTCACTCTCCACTCTCAACTATACACTCTCCACTTAAAATCAAGCCGCCGGGACGTGCCCCGGGTCTATTTCTACGACCTTATCGAGGCACCTGAGGGCCTCGTCGGTTTTGTTGAGACGCGCATAATTCGCACTCATGGCGTGCCACGCGTCCGAAAAAGACGGATTGACGGCAAGCGCCATCGAAAGGCATGAGATGGCGTCTTCGTAGCGGCCGAGCTTATTGAGCGCCGCGCCCTTCCTGTAAAGGATCACGGCGTTTTCCGGCTCACCCGCGAGCGCGTGGTCGAAGGATTCAATCGCCTCGGCGAACATGCCGAGCTCGAGCATGGCGTTACCTTCGTTGTACCATGTTTCGATATCTTCCTCGCTCGCCCGGACCTCCGAGACGTCTTCCTTCGTTTCGATCTTTTCGATGATCTTTTCACGCATGGCGCGAGCTTTCGAATGTTTGGGGTCTATTTTAAGCAGCTTATTGAAGCACACCAGCGCCAGTTTGAAATTCGAAGCCTTGATATGGGAAAGCCCCTCGTTATAAAGGGCCGCGAGCTGAGAATCGGCGTCTTCCGCCGCTAAAGCGGGGCCGGCCCCGGTCAGGGCAGCTACTATACGGCTAATTTTTCCGGTCATTTTAAAACTCCTTATCGATGGTCATTTCACCAGAATAACGTAATATAACATTCCAACCTGTTTATCGCCTTTTTTCACCGGGTAAAGATAAAACTTTCCCGTACCGCCCTCGATGAGCGGCGACACAAAACTTTTTACCGCGCCTGAATTGAAACTTTCAACGAAAAGATTGTCGCGCGGGACGCGCGCCTGCCGGAAATCGTAGTCGGCGAAACTTCTGTCCGCCGGCCAGCCGCCGCGCGAAACGAGGCTCGCATCGATCCACTGAACGCAGTAAATGCCCGCACGGCCTTCATAAAAAGATTTAAGGCGCTCGCGCACCTTTTCTTTATCGCCGCTTTCGACGACGGCGATAAACTCCGGTTCGTTCACCAGAGCGGCGGCGGCACTTTCCACCCCTTTTTCGATTTCCGACGCGTCAGAATTCGCGGGCGTTTCGGACACGCCTATGAAGGTATTCGGAGCCATGATAAGCCGCCATTTCGTGTCGAGCAGGCCGCAGGTCACCCAGTAAACGGCGCGCCTGGCATCGGCGGACGCGGCGGCGACCTCGCCCTTTAGCGAACCGGACGGCGCGGCGGAGGCGACTATAATTTCCGACGCGCCCGCCTCAGAACTCTTCATCAGTCCTGCGACATCTTCGAAGTTCTTTACGTGGCCGAAAAGTTTTTTATCGAATATATTCGCGCCGATCTCTTCCGGCGACCGGCCGAAAAGCATCACTCCGTCGGTCTGGACAAGAAGCAGCGTGACGGGGGCGCCAGCGACCAGGGGCGATAAAATCTCGTGAAAGACTATCTCCGGCCTCATCAGTATGCTTATCGACCCGATCATTTCGGACCTTTTATCAGTTATAGGGTAATGAAGCGCTATAGCCTTGAAGCCTTCGACCGCCTCGAACAGGCCGCTTAGAACAGGCTTTTTATTCTGTTTTAACTTTATGAAGTGCGCCTGAGCGCTGATGTCTTTTCCTTCGTGGCCTTTATATTCCGCCGGAACTATGGCGATAAGGCGCCCGGAGGCGTCCACTATGGAACAATTGGCTATGAACGAGTGTTTTTTCATTATCCCGTCGATGACCGTCCTGGATTCGGGCGAATTCAGGCCGAGTTCTGAAATTTTATCGACATTGTGCGCCAGTTCCACTCCAAGTTTGTAAAAATAATTCGCGAGCCTTTTATTTATAAGCTGCAGAAAAGGCGGAACCGCTTTTTCATCCGCCGCTGCGGCGATGGAACCTCCGGAAAAACCGACAGGAGAAAAAGGCGCCTGCAAAACCGAAACGCCGGCCAAAAAGATCAGAACCGAAACCAGGAAAGCCTTTCTAATTTGTTTTTTCATTTTTACCTCCAGCGGAAATTGACCTGCGGTATTTAACTTCTTTTATAACGGTTTTAAAGTCTTCGGGCGGAACGTCGCCTGGCAATAAAGGCCGAAATTCCTTCCATGAAGGAAACCACGAATTAAAAAATATCTTCATTTTGCCTTCCGCCGGAATTCTTTCGGCAGCGCCGGGAAGCGAGCACACGATCCGGGCGTCCACGAGAAAATCGACGCGCGCGGGCGAGTAATCGATGGAGTACTCGTGAAAATCGACGGACGGATCGAATTCAAGGACCGCTTCCGAATGGGCGGTCTGTTCTCCACGGCAAAAAGCGCTGAACCATATGCGCTTCGAGCCGTCGTTAAAGAGCTCGACGGTTATTTCGTCTTCGCTCAGGGGATCGAAAAGGAAAAAGCCTGTAACCGATTTAAGCCTGAAAGGCTCGGCGGCGGAGGCGACGGCTGCATTGCCGCCCGACGCGCCTGGCGTTTTTATCGAAGCGGCGAAAGTTCCGTATGAAAAGTACGAGGCCGAATGAAGCTCCCCGCCGTCGAACGACCCGCGCGCGATAGTAAGTTCGGCGCGGCCGCCCGCCCCTTCGACGTTTTTTCGTATAAGTTTTCCGCGGTTGCCGAGCGGCTTCGCTTTCTCGGGCGTAACTTTAAATTTTATTCCGGATATGGAAATCTTTTTTTCGGAGAGACGGTTCGACGAATAAAACGCGGCAGCCTTTTCAGCGCAGCCGAGCCTTTCGGCTCCGGGCGAACCAGGCCGCGAGCTCCAGATGGCCATTCTGACCAGAAAATGCCCGCCGGCGAACTTTTCCTCGTCCGGAACGCTCCAGGCGAGGCGTATAAATTCTGAAATCGAACCGGCGGCCACTGACACGGGTCCGGTACAATCGGCGTCGTGCCAGGCGCCGCCCGCGTCCCTGACGCTGTAGCCGATCCATATCGCGCGCGTTTCGGCGCCGCTATTTTTTACGCGAAGTTCGGAATGAACTTTTTCGCCGCGCCGGTAAGTTCCTTCCGCCGGACGGAAACCGGTTATTTCAACGCCCGCGGCAACCGGCCGCCTGGAAGAAGCCGCCGCTGCGGATATTTTCTGCGGAAAAAAAGAGCTCATAGATAAAACTAAAAATAAGATAAGACACGGCCGCAAATTGATAAAAGAAGCCATAACGGCCGCCGACGACCGGACCATATCGATTTTTTTAATATACATCCCCACTTCACCCGCAGTCAACAGATCGTCCGGCCATCAGGCCGCGCGCATAACCAGGTCATACTTACGAAGTACTTTATAATTATATACAATCAGAAAAATTTTAGCAACCTATTTTTTAGGGTTATTTTAAGACAAAAAAGGGGCCGCCTTTCAAGCAGCCCCTATATTACGCCTTACGGCGGAGTGATTTTATGAAGTTTCGATTTCTGCGGGCGGAAAACTGAACCTTTTACTATTTGATCTCGATCTTTTTAACTTCTTTCGGCTTTTCGTGCTTGGGTATGTTGACGCTGAGAACTCCATCGTTATACTCCGCCGATATTTCCTCGGATTTGATATCGTCGGGAACTTCTATGCTTCTGGCGAACGTGCCGTATTTGCGCTCGGTGTAATAATAGTTGTTTTCCTTAACTTCTTTTTTGTTCTCGACCCTGCCTGATATTTTCAACAGGCCGTCTTCGAGCTGAATGTTGATGTCTTCTTTCTTTATACCGGGAAGTTCCGCGCATACGTTCCATTTGTCTTCGTGTTCAGTTATTTCGATGCCAGGTACGAAATCGGCGTTTTCCTTGATGTCCTTCATGAAATCATCACTCAAAAAATTTTTAAAAGTGTTGCGGACGCCCATTAACTCGCTCAAAGGATTTGTCCATCTGATAACTTTCATAGTAATTCCTCCTTAATTTTTTTTGTTGGTTTTCACTTTAAAACTCAGGGTTTATATTTTTGTTCTAATTGCCTTATTGACGTTTTAGATTAACGAGTGATTTGCTTTGTCCGAGATCAATTTATCAGAATTTTTCTTTTTTATTCTTCGTATTCCGTTTTTCTTTTCACACCATGCTTTAAAGCAACAGGCGTGCCAAAACTCGAAAACCTTTCATTTGCCGGGTTCCAGAAAATCAGGCTCGGGTAGTTTAACTGTTTTTATGATAAATTCCACAAAATCCATGGTGGAATTTTTCTACACTTTACATTATTGCGTTCACATTCATTCAGATTTCTTGACATTTATTGACATTTTTAATATAATTAAATGACAAAAATAAAATGACGGTTACTCCGTGCTGATTTCATGTTTTTGTTTTGTAGGGTTTGTAATTTATTTTATAAAATATTGGGGGAGAATCGAGTATGAAAAAATTCCACACTTTCTTTAAAAGCATCGTATTCAAAATATTTTTGATGATGATCTCGGCCATCATTATGGCGTCCATCCCGGTCTCTACGGCATGCGCGCAGGGCTCTCCCGCAGCCGCCGCTGAATGGACCATCCTGTCGTTTTTGTCCGCCGACAACGACCTCGAAAAGAACGCGCTTTTCGACATCAATGAAATGGAAGCCGCCGGTCCCGGCCCGAATATCAACATCGTCATTCAGCTCGACAGGCCGCAATTTGGTTATAACGACGGCGTAAACAACTGGGGCGAAGCCGTCAGAATAAAGATCCACAAAGACAACGATCCGGTTAAAATAACCTCACCGGTGGTAATGAAATTAGGCACCAGCGTCAACAGCGGCGAAGCGAAAACCCTTTCCGATTTCATCGAGTGGGGCGTTAAAAATTATCCGGCTAAAAGGTACATGCTCGTTTTATGGAGCCACGGCTCCGGCTGGAAAACTATCCCGTACGACCAGATCTCGCGCGCGGCCGAAGCCGGCGCCAAAAGAGGCGTTAAAAACATCAGAAACAAATATCTGTCAGGCATATCCGCAAAACCCGAATATTATTACAACAGCCTGGCGGACAACAAAAGCGCGACTTTCCTGCGGACCGTTCAGGCCTCGCAAACCGGCGGCAAAAAAATTAAAACGGGCCGCGGCTTCATCGACTTCGACTCCGACGAGTGGACCCGTTCAATATCGTACGACGACACTTCACGCAGCTCCATCCAGCTCAACGAATTGAGCGAGGCAATAAAACGCGGCGCGGCTAACGCCGGCCTCGCGGGCGGATTCGACATACTCTGGTTCGACGCCTGCCTGATGGACATGATCGAAGTCGCCTTCGAGCTCGATGGCGCGGCTAAATACATGGTAGCCTCAGAAGAGGTCACGCCCGATTTCGGCTGGAACCATATCAAAATGGTCAACACCTTCAATAAGTATTACAACGTTCCGACCCGTGAAATGGCAAAAATGATAGTCAATAAATACGTCGAATCTTACCGCCGTAAGGCTGCGGCCGCTACCGCGGAAACCCGCGACGACGAAAATGAATTCCTGCCGGTCACGATGAGCGCCCTCGATATTTCACAGGCGCGTTCCGCCGCCGAATCGATCAACGCTCTTGTAAGCGCGGCTTCCGATCCCGCATACATACCGGCGGTAAAAGACGCCCTCGCGGCCGTGCAGCGCTTCGACGACGCCGACTATATCGATTTCCTCCATTTCATCGAACTGCTCGATAACAAAATAATCGCGCCCGATTTCAATCGGGCGGTTTCCGCTCTTAAAGCGAAACTAAAAGACCTCGTGCTTCTGTGCAAGACTAATAGCCCGCATTTCCGCAATGCCCGCGGCGTTTCAGTATATTTTCCGATGAGCGAATACAGCCCGCTTTACGATTCATTGAAATTCAGCTCGGCCTGCGACTGGAAAAAACTTATCAAAACCTATCATTATCCCCAAAACTCCGAAGTGCTCGTATACATTTCGTCCGCCATTTATAATTCCAACGGCGACGGCAGACTTTCACCCGGCGAAAATTTCGAGTTCCGCGTAAAGATAGCCAACACGGGCGCGCGTGCGGCTCAAAACGCGAAATTCACACTCGCTTCACGCGACGCCGGAATTAAAATAACCGCGAATTCTTTCACCGCGGCGGCAATCGCCCCCGACACCGACTGCGAAATAAAATTCGGCGCCTCAGCTTCGAATGCGCTTAAAATCGGCCAACAGGCCGAATTCGACCTTTATTACTCGGCCGGAACCGGCGCGCAGGTACGTATTGCCCGCATCCCTTTCATAGTGCGCGCGCCTTTCGTCAAGAACGCCAACATATTATTCGTCCAGGGCGCGCCCGAAGCCGAGGTCGCGCAAAAATACGCGGACGCGTTCAAAGCGCTTTCGCTTAACTTCGACAGCTGGTGCGTTGTCAACGACGGCCCGGTCTGCTCGCAGCTTCTCGATAAATATAAAAACGGCGGCGTGGTCTTCAGGGCGGTCTCCGACTCGTCCGTCGCCAATAAAATGGCCCGCGCCGAAACCGAAACGCTCCGCGCTTACCTGCAGACGGGCGGCGCGCTGTGCATCAGCGGCCAGGACATAGGCCCCATGATAGGCGATTCCGACTTTTATAAAAATTATCTCAAGTGCCGCTTCGGCGAAGATAACGGCGGGACCGTCAATCTCGAAGGCTGCGGTGCCTTCGGTTCCGAGCGCTTCACGCTCAACGGCGCAGAAGCCCTCAACAACCAGCTCTTCATAGACGACATCATCCCTCTCACCGGAGCCGAGCCGATTTTCAAATACGACAACCGGAAAGTGGCCGCCGTATTCGTAAATGACGGCAAATACCGCGCGCTTTACTTCGCGTTCGGGCTCGAGGCGGTAACGGGCACCGGCAGCCGCGCCGCGATAATATCCAAAGCCATCGAGCTGCTGCCGTTCAAAGTGGCTAACGCAATGAGCGCTCTCAAGGCCGACGCCGCGGCAGCGGAATCCGGCAAAAATACGGACGCCGCTTTAAACAATATCGAACTTACTGAAAAGAGCATAATAGCCGATATCGCAAATTCGAATTATGACTCGGCGTTGAATTTGTGTGCCGATGTTTCGAAACTCACGGCCAACGAACGCGCGCCTTTCAGGTCGGCCCTCAAATCGGTGTGCGTAATGCTCAAGGCCAGAATGCTCCAGCAACAGCTTTCCGAAGAAGAAACCGAAAAGATACAGGTTGTCCTTAACAAGATAAACGAACTTAACTGATGGTCATGATCAAACTGGCGCTAAGTCAAAACTAAAAAAACAAAGATCACGAATATATTTAAAAGAGCCGGCAGGTAATATCAAATCTGGACGGCTCTTTTTTTATCGTATAAATGGCAGAAATTAAATTTTCACCTTTTTTTGTGATAATGTCTAAATAAAATATCTTGTAATAAAATTTAAAAAATGATAATATTTTTTAAGAAGATATCAAAATGAGGTATTATAATGAGCATCACACTTGAGATCGAAGTGCTGGATAAAGGCAGATTTAAAATATTGAAATTGAAAGGCCGCATCGACGCCAACAGGTCGCTCCGGCTGAACGAGGCCATAAACGAGATCATAAGAGGCGGTTCTTACGATCTTGTTTTAGACGCGGCCGAGGTCGATTACATCAGTTCGGCCGGCGTCCGGGTACTTTTAATGGCGTATAAGGAACTCGGTAAGCTCGGCGGCTCATTCGCACTTTACAGGCCCGGCGAAAGCGTAACGTCAATAATAAATATGATGGGGCTTTCCTCACTGTTCGACTGCTCAAAATTCGAAAACGAGATCAACGGCGCGCCCGCGAACGCCGGCTCGTCCGCGGGCGCTGCGGCGCCGCAATACGGCAACGTAAACGGGCTCGACATAAACGTTTTATTTAAATCGGACTCCTCCGCGACCGTTAAAATAAGCGGCGACATAAGCAGGATAGCCGGATTTTCTTATTCAAAAAAAGACGTTCGCGGCCTCCCTAACAGCTATAAGACGATATCTTTCGGACTGGGGGCGCTCGGAACGGACGCGGGGTCCACAGCGGAACGCGCCGGAGAGTTCATATCGGTGAGGGGCTTCGCCGCGTATATGCCCTCGGACGGGCCTAAAAAGGCCGATTACATGATGGCGGACGGTAATTTCATGCCCGGACTCAGTTGTTTTTATTGCGCCTCGTGCGAATGCGATTTTTCTTCGGCGTTCACTTTTAAAAGTGCGACGGCCGGCGCGCCCGTAAAAATGAGCGACATAATCAAAACGGCCCACAGCGTATCGAATTGCGATAACATTCTTATCGTTTTAACGGGCGAGATCAACGGACTGGTCGGCGTATCGCTCGCCGCGCCGCCGGTATCCGCGTGCGAAAAGAAAACCGGCGACGACCCGTTCGAATTTCCGCAGATAAAAGAAAATTTCAACATAACCTCCGAACCGGCATATAACGGGCATATCGCTCTTTGCGCCGGGCTTTCCTGCGCCAAACCCGATTCAGGTTCCGCGGCCGCGCAATTTTTAAGGCCGCTTGCCTCAGGCTCTCTGCTCACGGGGCATTTTCATGCGGCTGTATTCGATTTCACGCCGTTGAAAAAAAATTGCATCGACCCCGCCGAACATATCGCCGCGCTTTACGAGAAAGGCGCGCCTGAGTCCGTTCTGCACCTCATTAACGACTGGCGCGCGGGCAGCGGCGCCGGCGAGACCGAATTCATGAGCGGCACCTGCTGGATCACCAACGTATTCAAATACGAAACCGATACAGTCACTAACGCCGGCGCGGCTCGCAGTCCCGAATCCGTGCCTGAACCCGCCGGAAAAGAGAGCCGATAATGCCTTTACTGCTCGGGACGTTCACGATAGGCTTTATATTGTCAATACTGGCGATCGGAGCTTTGATCAGCTTCAGAATATTCAACTTCGCCGATATTACCTCCGAAGGATCTCTTGCGCTGGGCGCCTCGGCCGCGGCCGTTCTGATCGCCGCGAGGTCTTTCGACCCGTTCACCGTGCTTCTGATCGCATCCGCTGCCGGAGCGGCGGCCGGCGCCGTTACTGGCGTGCTGCACACTAAATTCAAGATCAATGCACTTCTGGCCGGCATTCTTGTCATGACCGCGCTTTATTCGGTGAACCTTCACGTCATGGGTAAAAGCAACGTGGCGCTGATGAACGAGGAAACCGTTTTCACTTTTTTCAACAAATGCCTTTCGATAAGCGAAACGGCGAATAAAACCGTTTCCGTCTTCGGCTGGCCGGCGGGCGCAAAAGACCTTAGCGGCGCCGCGCTTTCATTTATTCTGGCACTGGTGTGCGGCACGGCGCTCTTCTGGTTTTTAAGGACTGAACTGGGCTCCGCCATGCGCGCGACCGGCGACAATCCTCAGATGGCTTCGGCTCTCGGCGTCAACACCGATCTTATGGTCATAGCGGGGCTAGCCCTTTCGAACGCCCTGGCGGCGCTTTCTGGCGCGCTTCTGGCTTCGTACCAGGGGTTCGCCGACGTTCAGATAGGCATAGGAATGCTCGTGTGGGGGCTAGCTAGCGTGATCATCGGCGAAACTCTGGTGCGCGAAAAATCCATAGGTCTGGCGATCACTTCCGCCGTGATGGGCTCGGTCTTTTTCAGGCTGCTTGTCGCCATCGCGCTCCGCTTCGGAATGAACCCGAACGACATGAAACTTATCACGGCCCTTTTCGTTCTGATGGCGCTTATTCTGCCGTCGCTCGGCCGCGGCGGAAAATTTTTCAAAAAAAAAGCGGACCCTAAAGAAGACGCGGCCGCCACCAAACCATCCGAAATTGTCTGAAAAACGTAGAATGGAGAAATAAATTGTTAGAGTTGAACGGCCTGAATAAAACTTTTAATTACGGCACTCCCGACGAGGTGAAGGCGCTCTCGGAAGTAAGCCTTGGCATAGCGTCCGGCAGTTTCACGGTTATACTGGGCACCAACGGTTCAGGCAAATCGACTCTTTTAAACGCCGTGGCCGGAACCTTCATCGTCGATTCCGGCGCGATAAGGCTTAACGGGCGCGACATAACCGCTTCGCCCGAGCACGTGCGGGCGGCCTTCATAGGCCGTGTGTTTCAAAACCCTTTCAGCGGAACGGCGCCTAACATGACGATCGCCGAAAATCTGTCGATAGCGTCCATGCGCGGCAAAAATCGGAGATTTTCGACTGCGCTTTCCGGCGCGGCGATGGACGGATTTTACTCGCGCGTCAAAGAGCTGAACATGGGCCTGGAAGACCGCCTCGAAAACAACATAGGCAGCCTCTCCGGCGGACAGCGGCAGGCGCTCACTCTACTGATGGCCTGCTGGAACAGGCCCGAACTGCTTCTGCTCGACGAGCATACCGCCGCGCTCGACCCGAAAACGGGCGCGAAAGTCCTGGAGCTGACCAAAACCGTTATCGAAAAAGACAAACTGACCACCTTCATGGTGACCCATTCGATGCAGCAGGCGGTCAATCTGGGTGACCGCATCGTCATGGTATACAAGGGAAAGATAATACACGATTTCAGCGGAGCCGACAAAAAAGCGCTCAAGCCAAAAGACCTTTACGAACTGTTCGAAGATATAAAGAGGCGCGAAATGATAGACCCGGCGACGAGCGAGATTTTAAAGGCAAATTATGTATAAGCGCCTTAAATATTCCGAATGGCTGATATATTACCCCGCTAAATTATTTCCCGCGCTGGCGCTTATATTCGCGGCTTCGGCGCTCCTTCTCTTTTCTTCGCAAAAAGCCGCCGAAAAAGCCGGCGGCACCGCCGGAAAATTTTTCAGACTTGCCGTAGTGGCTTATTCCGACACTCCCATCTCGGAAGAGGGCAGGCGGGGCATCAAAGACGGGCTTATGGAAACGGGAATGGACGAAAAACGCGATTATGAGATGGCCGAATACAGCGCCCACTCTGACGCCGCTGCGCTCAACGGCATAATCGACGCCGTCAAAAACGCCGATTACGACCTTATATTCACCATATCGACGCCCGCGCTTCAGGCGGCCCTGAAAAAGATACAAAAAACTCCGGTCGTTTTTTCGAGCACGGGCGACCCGATAGGAGCGGGCGCCGGAAAGTCGTTTTCCTCGCACGCAGAAAACGTAACCGGCATATGCTCGATGAGCGATTTTTCCGGCATGATCAAACTGGTGAAGGAAATATCGCCGGACGTAAAAAAAATAGGAACGGTCTTCTGCCCCGCCGAGATCAATTCGGTCCTTTATAAAGACTGCCTGAAAAAGGCCGCGGAGGGCGAAGGAATATCTCTGGAAACGGTCCCGGCCAATTCGGCCGGCGAGGTCGCCGATGCGGCGAACTCACTTTGCGAAGGCCGGGGCGTCGAAATAATTTGTCAGATAGCCGATAATCTCAGCGCGGCGAGCTTTCCGGCCATTCTAAAAGCCGCGGCCGCGGAGCGTATACCCGTTTTCGGATTCATCGAATCCGACGCGAAAAAAGGCGCGGCGCTCTCTTACGCCAAAGATTATTACCGCGGCGGGATCGACTCCGCGAAACTCGCTTTCAGAATTTTGAAGGGCGAAAAGCCCGCCGGCATACCGTTCGAATATATCAGCAAAACCACACTTGTAATAAATAAAAAAGCGGCCGAAACCGCCGGGATAAAGATCCCGAAGGCGGTCGCAGACCGCGCCGATTCATTCATCGAATGACGTCCTGAATATGCTTTATTTTTCGCTTTTGATGATTATTTCCACTTTTTTGAACTCGCTTTCGCAAGGCACCTGTTTAAGCGCAGAAAGCATCCCGTAAATGGTCCTGGCGATCATTTTTTCGGAAAAGTCGTTCAGCGGAACGTTACGATCGTTCACCGACACTTCCACGTCCAGAAGGCAGTCGTTTTTATCGTTCTTACACATTTTATCAGCGCTCCGTTCTATTATTTTTCTTTTTTTTCGGGTAGTTTGAAATACCGCAGAATGAACTCCGCGACGCCCCGCGGGTCGTTAAGGTCAAGCACGGGCACTTTCAGGCTGAAATCGTGTTGCGGAGCGTCGGTCGCGTATGCGATAAGATTGTCGCCGGCTTCCGCGATGGTCGCGCCGTAGTGCGACGGCCTGAAAACCTCTATTTTAGGCTTGCTCCCTTTTTTATAACCGTCGGTTATGACAATGTCGGATTGGTCGAAATACAGCACCAGATCGTCTATAGACATTTCTGCGTTCAACTTCGAAAAAAACGAGAGCTTTTCCGGCGAAGATATCATGGTCTGGCGGGCCCCGGCGTTCTGATGGCGCCAGGAGTCCTTGCCGCGGATATCCGAGTCGTAATCGTGAAGGTGGTGCTTTATCGTGCCTATATTATATCCCTTTTCGCTGAAAACCGGAAGCATCTTCTCTATCAGAGTGGTTTTGCCGACGTTCGACTTTCCGATTATAGATATTACAGGCTTATTCATGTTTTCCGTTTTCAGGGCCGGTTTCGCCGTCACTTGCCTCACGCGGAACGCCTTCGATCTTTTTCAGTTCGCTGGTGCAGGCGGTGAACCCCGGCTTCACAGCGAGAGCTTTTCTGTAATTAGCGGCGGCCGCGGCCGGATTGGCTTCGAGCCTGAAGTAATTCGCCAGATTGTAGTAAGCGTATCTGAGGCGCGCGTCGGAGCGCTTTTCACACAGGTCCCTGATCTTATTGAAAGAATCGAGCGCCTCTTTCTTTTTAGCCGCGTCGTAAAGCATTACCGCGCGGTTCATCGATGCGTCGATGAAAACTTCGGCGGTGTCGACATTAAGCGCCGCGTTCACCGCGCCGTCGAGAAGCCTTCCGAAAAATTCGGCCGCGCGGGCCGGATCGCCGGACGAATAATAATGATAGGCCGCGTCGTAAATATAATTCAAATACCTGTCTTCGCCCGACACGAGGTCCATCTGCGTGGAAAGATAGGTTTTAAGTTCGGGCGCGCCGCGCACGGTCGCGATAAACTCTTCATAGCGCTTGATTTCAGCCAGTGTCGCTTCGACTCCGCCGGCGTTTATTTCGCGGGATTTGATCAGAAAACCGTTTTCAAGGTATTTATCGTAAACGCCGCCTGTAAAGTCGGTGAAACTTTCATTCGCGGTTATAATAAAGTCGAGTTTGCGGCTGATCTGGTAAATATCGGCGGCCGCCTTTATCCTCTGAACGAGGGCCTCTTTTTCTTCCGGATCGCTTTTCATCGTTTCGATATGGGCGAGCATTTCCTTACGGGGAAAGTCGAAGTAAAAATTAACGGTTATCGGTTTTGAATGTGCTTCTTTGACGAAATGAAGCGGCACCTTGTAAGAGGCGGTTTCGCCTTTTTTCAGGCTGAAATGAATGGGCGTGAGCGGAGCGAGCGGAGCGGCCGCATCGGTGAGTTCGAACTCTATGCGGCCGGTTATAGCGAACAGCAGAGGTTTAAGGCTGCATGAAACGTTCGATATGGCGCCGATTTCGAGCGGCGAATCGAACGCGGCGGAAGCTTCGAACCAGTCGGGAATCTTCGGAACCGGCGGCGTAGCGATAGATTCGCCCGCGGCTAAAAATATCAGAAAAATCGAATAGAGTAAAAAAAAGAGGTTCTTGCCCGCCGCCGAAAAGACGCGGCCGCGCTCCGGGCATTCAAGCCTTTCGACGCCGGAGGGCCTCGCGTTTTTATAAATAGTCAAAAAGTCCATTGATTCTCCGATCCACGATCTAACTTCTAAATTATTTTTAAAATATACCGGCATAAAACCCGCCGGGATTTCGGCCTGTTTTACTCGGCCGCTTTCAAAACGCCTTTAAGTATGGCCTCGAACTCATCGGCGGTTTTAAAACCCAGATGGCGTTCGATCTCGCTTCCGTCGCTTTTAAGAAAGACGACGCAGGGAAATTCTTTTACCTTGAATTTAGAAGAGAATTCTTCGTCTTCTTCGGAGTTAATTTTAAGGCACACAAACGAATCGGTCAATTTTACGATGTCTTTGTCAGCGCAGGTTTCGCGCTCCATTTTTTTGCACCAGCCGCACCAGGAAGCGTACACAAATACCAACAGGGGCTTTTTAGTTTTTTTCGCCTCTTCGAGCGCCTCGGTATAAGCCTCGGTCCAGATGATCTTGACTTCTTTTCCGGCGGCCGCTTGCGCGCCTTTATCCGCGCCGAGCTCAACGGCCTCCGTGGCCGCGGGCGTATCGGGGCCGGATTGGGCCAGCGCCGCTTGCACGCCCATGCTCAAAAAGAATATAATAAAAATATATACCGCTGTCATTCTGCTGTTCATAATATTACCTCCTGTTTTAACGATTTAAAATATAACACATTAACGCTTAAAAATCAACCCATTATCAAAAGCGATTTATTCCCGTCCGAATTAACTTATCAAACCTTACACGCCGCCGTTAATAATGACGCATATTCCGTTCCATCGATAAAACGGGGGGCCTCAATTTTCGCCCATCGCAAAACTTAGACTTATCAACGATTTCAAAAAAAATCTTGATACCCGGACCGAAAAATAGTAAAATATGCGTATGAAAATTTATATATCCCGGAAAAATTTACCGGCGGGGGATTTAGTGAAATCCGATCTTCATGGCCGGCCGAAATGGCGGAAACATGTTAAAGGCATACTCTTACGATGTAAAAAAATCTTCGCTTATAACCCTTGACGCTTCGGGCGCGCATAACGACCTTTTAAAGAATCCCGACCTCATCAATTGGATCGACATCTGCGCTCCCGACGAACAGGACTATAAGGCGCTGGAAGCGATAAATAATTTTCACCCTCTTGCGATAGAAGACTGCAGGCATTTTTCGATGTTCCCGAAGATGGACGAATACGAAGACTATATGTTCCTTGTCTTCCATGACGTCGCCATCGACGTGCTCGAGCGGTTCAAGAAATCAGGCGAAGACGCCAAATTCGATGAAATAAAAAAATGCTACGACGGCGATTTCGAAGCGCTCGGCATAAAAACCTTCGAAGTGGATTTTTTTATTACTAAAAACACCATCGTAACGGTTCACCAGAGCGAAGTTGAGGCCATAAGCCGCGTCGCCGACAGCATGGCGCGGGGAAAGGATTATTTCAAGCGCGGACGCGATTTCCTGCTGCACGAGATTCTCGACGCGCTCATCGATCAGTACCTCGAGGTCGCTTACGTATGGGACGAGGTCATTGAAATACTCGAAGAGGATGTCGTAAACGAATCCGTAAAAGACGTTTCCGAGAAAGTGCTTACGCTGAAGCGCAATCATCTGCTGCTGCGCCGCACGATCATCCACGAAAAGGACATACTGGCCAAACTTATGCGCGGCGGGCTGACATTCGGCGTGAACAAGCGCGCGGTGGCTTATCTTCAGGACCTGCACGACCACATCAGCCGCCTTCAGGACAACATAGAAATAAACCGCGAAATGCTGTCCACCATATTCGAAGCATACCTTTCGAGCGTTTCGAACAAGATGAACCGGGCCATGGTCAAATTAAGCGTGATCGCGACCGTTTTCATGCCGCTGACCTTCATCGCCGGCATTTACGGAATGAATTTCAAATACCTGCCCGAGATCGAATGGCAGTACGGCTATCTTTACGTATGGGTAGTCTTCGTGGTAGTGGCGTTCGGCAGCTACAAGTATCTGCATAAGCACGAAATAATATAGGCGGGGGCACATTAAATATAAGGTCCTGACCTATAACGCGAGACCTTCGCATAAAATAATATTATAAAGTTCTTGCATTAATCGCAATTTTATGATATAATAATTTGATTTTAAGTTCGGTAAATGTTCCGAATATTTAATTTTATTGTAAAATATAGTAAAATAAAGACTTATCAGGAGGTTTATCAATGAGACAGTGTGAAATTTGCGGAAAAGGCCCTTCGATCGGCCACAAAGTTTCCCATTCAAACATCAAAACGAAACGCAGATGGCTGCCCAATCTTCAGACGGCCCGCGTCGTCATCAACGGCACTTCGACTAAAATCAAAGCCTGCACGGGCTGCCTGAGCAAAATCAAACAGAAATCGAACGTAAGATAGTTTCATAACGAAACTTCATACCGTTTAAAATAAAAAAGGGGCTGCCCTTAAAGCGGCTCCTTTTTTATATGCCGTTTTTTATCTATTTTAAGGAGAATCGCCGTCTGAAAGCCTGAGCGGCAGATCCGCCTGAAGATCAGAGTATCTTTTCGAGAAAATACGAGTTCGGAAAATGCTCTTTCGACACGCGGTTCAATAGTTCGCGTGTGTCGCTCACTTCCTTGGCATCTATGGATATGGAGCATATCGCCTGAAGGTGCTTTACCGCGAGGTCTTTTTCACGGCGCTTGATGTGGACCGTCGAAAGCGCCCGATGAACGTCAAGATAATTCGGATTGATCTCCAGCGCGCGGTTCAGGCACTCTACCGCCAGCTCGTGGCCCTGCTTTTTGAGGTAGGACATGCCGAGCCTGTAATGGAGATCGGCGTATTTCGGATAGATCTCGATGACGTTTTTATAGCGCGCTATGGCTTCGTCGAGCATATTCGAATCGTCGTAGCATATCGCGAGCCAGGTGAGAGCTTCGAGATCGTCGGGCTTCGCGTCGAGCGTCTTTTTAAAACTTTTGATCGCCTCTTCGTTTTCGCCCAGTTTAAGCAGTATCTGGCCGCAGACGTTGAGCGCCTCTATGTAGCTCGGGTTGATCTCCAGCGCCTTTTTAACCTCGTTAAGCGCCTCGGCCAGCAGGCCGTTGCGTAAAAATATCCTCGCGAGGTTGAGGTAGGCGTCGGGATATTCCGGCTGTCTCGAAAGCACCTGCTGCCAGCGGTAAGCCGCAGAAGCGGCGTTCGATTTGAAATCGGCGGAAGCCTCTTCGACCGTTTCAAAAACGCTTATGAAAGTGTCGAGTCCGAGTATATTCTTTATAAGCCTGGCGCAGAAAGGAGACAGCGCGGCAAGTTTAAGGTCGCCCCCGAAACGCATGGTTTCTTTCAGAGATGAAATAATGAAGCCGACGCCGAAGGAATCGGCGTATGCTACCGCGGACATGTCGAAGACCATGTTGTATTTATGGTTCGATATGACCTTCGAAACCATGTCGTAGGCCTCGGGAGTGTTGAACACCGAAAGCTCGCCTTCGAAGGCCAGGATAACGAAATCGTTTCTGGCGGTGGTTTTTATGTCGAGTTTCGACTGCGCGCTTTTCTGATTTTTTTCGGAGGCTGCCATTGAATCACCATCATCGGAGTGTAGATCGCAGAGTGGAGAACGGAGAGTTGAACGACTTTTTGACAAATTTAAACGCAAGTTATGGTTTGGACCATCCTGGTTTAAAACTTCAAAATTCCTTCGGTTCTCAACTCTCCACTCTTAATTCTCAACTTTATTAACGTCGCGGACCGCGGTTGTCGCGGTTTCCGCCGCCGCCGAAATCGCGTCTGGGCGGGCGGGGCGTCTGTTCTTCGGGCGCCTGGTTTTCCTGACCCTCCGGAACGGGGAGCAGGACCTTGCGGCTCAGATTGACGCGCTTCATCGAGTCGATCTCGATGACCTTTACGGTCATTTCGTCGCCGATCTTGCATACGTCTTCGACTTTTTCGACCCTGCGGCGTTCGAGCTCGGATATGTGCACGAGACCATCGCGGCCGGGAAGAAGTTCTACGAAGGCGCCGAAGTTCATTATTCTGACGACCTTGCCCGTATAAACCTCGCCGACGGCTATTTCTTTAACTATGTCGTTAATCATTTTAACGGCTTTCTGGGCCTTTTCGTAATTGACCGAGATGACCGAGATTCTGCCGGAATCTTCGATGTCGATATCGGCGCCCGTAGCCTCGACTATCGCTTTTATAACCTTTCCGCCGGGTCCGATGACTTCGCGGACTTTTTCGGGATCGATCTGGACGGTGGTGATGCGCGGCGCGTACGGGCTGATATCGGCTCTGGGAGCCGCCAGCGTCGCTTCCATGGTGGAAAGGATGTGCAGCCTGGCTATTTTCGCCTGTGCGATCGTCTTTTCGATCATAGCGTAGGTGAGGCCGTTGTTTTTGACGTCGAGCTGGATCGCGGTCATTCCTTCGCGCGTTCCGCCGACCTTGAAATCCATATCGCCGCAATGGTCTTCGATGCCGGCGATGTCGGTGAGGATCTCCCACTGGTCGCCGCGGGTAATAAGGCCCATGGCTATTCCGGCGACGGGCTTTTTAACGGGAACCCCGGCGTCCATGAGCGCGAGCGCGCCGGCGCATATCGAAGCCATCGAAGAAGAGCCGTTCGATTCGACTATTTCGGAAATTATTCTTACGGTGTAAGGAAATACGTCTTCGGAAGGTATCATGTACGAAAGGGCCTTTTCAGCGAGCGCACCATGGCCTATTTCGCGTCTTCCGACGCCGCGGAGGGGTTTGACCTCGCCGGTCGCGTAAGGCGGGAAATTATAGTGCAGCATGAATTTCTGGCGCGTTTCTTCGTGGTGGAGGCCTTCGACTATCTGCTGGTCTTTCTTGGTGCCGAGGGTCACCATCGCGAGCGACTGCGTCTGGCCGCGGGTGAACAGCGCCGAGCCGTGCGTGCGCGGAAGAATGCCGACCTCGCATGACAGCGGGCGTATTTCGGTGAGGGCGCGGCCGTCGACGCGGAGCTTTTCGTCGAATATCATATTTCTGACCACGTCGTATTCGACCGATTCGAGAACCGGTTTGATCTGTTTTTTAAGGGACGCTATTTTGTCTTTTTCGTCTTCTTTGATGCAGGCCTGGGCGAGAAAATGCTCGATGCATTTCTCGACGGCGCCGCTGACGGCGTTGCCGCGCGCCTGTTTGTCTTTAACGCGAAGAGCCGCGTCGCACAGAGGCTTGAAGAAATCGTAGACCGCCTGTTTTAAAACGGGGTCGATCTTCGGCTCGGGGACCGCGATCTTCTCTTTTTTGACCTTATTTATGAATTCGAGCTGTATGTCGATCAATTTTATCAATTCATCCTGGGCAAATTTTATGGCCTTCATGAATACGTCTTCGCTTACTTCGTTGGCGCCGGCTTCAATCATGAGAACGCGATCGCGAGTTCCGGAAACGAAAAGGCTCAGTTTGGCCTCATCCATCTTTTTTTCGTCGGGATTGATTACGAATTCGTCGCTTCCTTCGAAAAGGCCTATGGAAACAGCCGCAACGGGAGCTATAAAAGGAACCTGGGAAATGCAGAGCGCCATGGAAGCCGCGTTAACGGCCAGCACGTCGTGGGGCGTAACCAGATCGTAGGATAAAATATTTATTATTACCTGCACTTCGGACTTGAAACCTTCGGGAAACATAGGTCTTATGGTGCGGTCTACTATGCGGCCCCTCAGTATTTCGTCGTTGGAAGGCCTGTTTTCGCGTTTGATGAACCCGCCCGGAAACTTGCCGGAAGCCGCCGCTTTTTCACGGTATTCGACCGTAAGCGGGAAAAAGTCCACGTCGCGTTCGTTGAGTTTGTCGTAGCACACGCTGGTAAATACGACGGTTTCGCCGTTCTGAACAAGAACCGCGCCGTCGGCCTGCCTTGCGATTCTGCCGGTTTCAACTATAAAAGGTTTGCCGGCGTAGGTTGTCTGCATTCTTTCCATTAAATATCTTCCTCCTGTATCTTTTGGTTGCATATATTATATTACAAATCGCAGCGTTTGTCTATCAAAAATTTGATCTCGAAAAAAAATAAAAGAGCGTAGAAAATAACCCCTGAAAAAATGAAAAATGGAAGCAGAACTACTGCCTCCATTTTTCAGAGCAAAGTTATTATGCAAAACCACACTTATTATAAAAAACGATAAAGTTTCTTATACCACGAAAGTCGGACCACGGCAAGCATTAATCTCGCGCGTGCGGCTTATTATTAATTTTTAAATTTCAACCTTTTTGCTTTAAAGCCAGGAACCGTTTCCTGAATGTTACTTTCTGATGCCTAAGGATTCGACTATCTCTTTGTACTTGTTGGGGCTGATCCTCTTCAAGTAAGTGATCAGTCTTTTTCTCTGTCCAACGAGTTTCAAAAGACCGAGCCTCGAATGATGATCTTTCTTGTGTACTTTAAAGTGATCGCTCAGCTGGGTGATTCTGGTGGTCAAAAGAGCAATTTGCACTTCTACTGAGCCGGTGTCTGATTCGTGGGTTTTGTACTTGCTGATAACTTTTTGTTTGGTTTCATGGTCTAATGACATTTTTAAAAAACCACCTTATCGTTTATTCCTTAACCGGAAATAATGTCAGTGCAAAACAAAAATTCCAGTAATAAAGGTAATGTAATTATAACAAATTGTACGACAAAAGTAAAGTTATTTTTTACTTTTTTTATAAATCATTCGCTTTTCGCGATTTTTTTTACGATCAACCGTTCCGAATCGATGAACAGCGTGTAGATACAGCCATCGGAGCCGACGCATTCGTCGTATAGCATATTCGAGCGCTTGGAAGAATAAGCGGGATCCATGACTATGGTTTCGACGGCCCTTAAATTCGGTGCTATCACCGCTATTTTTTCCGTTATGTCGCCAAAATATCTGAGATAAAAATTGCCTCCGCCGTCGCGCCCTATGAACTTGAACTGTGAAACGAACTCGGACGAGGCTATTTTCATGCGTCCCGAAGGCGAGCCCGCTTCGCCGCCGTACCGGTACCTGTACACGCAAAGGGTTCCGGGCGACAAAAGCGAGGGCGAAAGGAACTCTTCGTTCGAAACAGGCCATGGAAAAAGAATATTATCAAAGCTTGATATTATCGCAGCCGTCTTTTTTTCGAAGTCGGCCGCGGCCGAGTATATTCGCAAATTCTTATAATCATACGCGGTGAAGTATTTCGGGTCCCATTCGAATATCCTGCCGCATTCGGCGGCGCCTTCGAGCTGCGCCCTGCCGGTTATTTTCCCGTTTTCGTCGGCGCGGTAAATTTCTTTGGCGGTGTGTACGATTATCTCGCCCGATCCGCCGGCGGCGATCCCGCAAAGCTCGTCCCACTTTATGTCGAAACCCGCCGAAAGTTTAACCAGTGAATTAAAATCGCCCGAAAGACTGTATTTTTTTACCCTGGAGTTGGCCGCGTCGAGAATGTAAAGAAGGCGGCCGGCGACGCAGAAAGCCGGCGCGCCGTTGGCGAAATACTGAGAGTAAGAACTTTCGCCCTGACTTTTTATAAAAAATTCCTCCGGCGCGCTCCCCGCGTTGGCGGTTATGACGGTCGAAGCCGCGTAGCCCGCGGCGAAACAGGGCGCGCAAAGGAAGACGACCGCGGCCTGCAAAAATATCGCCGCGGCAGAAAAGCGAAAACGCTCGATCAAACGGAGAAGCGCGCCGGCTGTATCAATCATTTATTTACCTCACGAGCGCCGCTTTTACGCGGCGGAATTTCATCAATATTTTCTTATAGACATTTTCGTCGGCACGGGCGAAGACGCCGTGGCATCCGTTTCCGCGGAATAAAGCGAACCGTCGCCGAAAACGAAGAACTGCCTGGCGAGCTGGGATCTTTTGACCCTGTAGTTGCTGAGGTACATTCCGTTGGCGTTATATACTATTATCTCCCGGTCGCCGTATTGGTCGAAGTTTCCGAGCGGCGCAGCAAGGTAAACGTTGCCCTTGTAATCGGCGCCTATGAACTCCAGGCCTTCGGCGGCGCCGCAGCCGATCGTGAATACGCGCGCGAACGACTTCTCGTTCACGTCGGAGAGCATAAGGCTGTATCCGGTGAAACGGTCGTACATGAAATAAAGCAGCTGCCCCATGGAATTTATGGCGAAACCCGGCACGTTGCAGTCGATCTTCTTTATAAAGGAACCGGTCGGGCTGTAGGCGTTGATCTTTCCCGAAAGCGCGTCCTGGACGAAAATTTTTTTGCCCGCGGCGGCCTCTATCTGGTATATCGACAGAAGTTCGCCTTCCGCGGTCCCGTATCCGCCGAAACGCATCATCTCGTTTGAAAGCATATCCACCTTAACTACCTGCATTGTTTTAAGCGAGGCGAAGTAGAGCATGCCGTCGCCGTCGAAGGTAACGTCGCCGGCCGCGGCGAAAAGGCCCTTGTCGCTGGTATAGGACTTTATCAGCCGTCCGATGAAATCGAACTGGAGTATGGAGTCGCCCGGAGTGTTGGAAAGGTAAAGCGAGCCGTCACGGGATATCTTGAAGCCGTAGGGATAGTTGTAGGAATAGGTCTTAAGCACGCCCGCGCGGCCTTTCCCCGCGGAAAAAGATATGTTTAGCGCGCCGCTTTCGCCTTCCGCGAACGCCGTCGCGAACGAAAGAACGAACGCCGCGACCAGAAGCGTATAAATTAAAAATTTATTATAATATAAATTCATAAATGATCATCTTCCTCCGCCGCCGTCAATCCTCCGCCGGCTTTTTTTTCCTGAGTTCGGCTATGACTGGGCGGCCCGGTTCGTTCTCCCGCGCTAAAAGCGTCAGTATTTTTCCGGCCGAGTCGCGAGCGGCCTTGCCGACTGAGCATCCTGAAAGTTTGACGGGCGCGCTCGATTTTACCGCGGCGTTCTCCCCAAGTTCGAGTATGTGGAACTCGTACCTGTCGTTAGTGATGGTTCTGATGCCGGCCGTGAAGCCGCCGGACGGGGTCGCTTCCGCCATGAAGACTCCGTCGATATAACCGGCGTATCGTTGGACCCCGAAAAGCCTGGAACCTTCGGGTGAATTAACGGTTATCTCCAGGGTGGAGCCTTCGAAAGTCACGCTATAGTAAGAAAAACCTGCGGCGGACGTTTCGGCCGGAACGACGCGCGTTTTAAAAGAGGCGGCCGGCGAGAGGCCCGCGCCGGAAAAAAGCCGGGATGTTTTCGCCGGCGCTTCATAAACGATAAGGTTGCCGTTGCCGTCACAGCGGGCCTCGGCGGGCAGGAAAAGAAAGCCCGGAGCGAAAACTTCGCTCTCGACCCTGAAATCGGTAATTTTCAAATCTATTGAAACGAATATGATTTTCGCGCGCCGTGATTCGAGCAGGTAAAAGCCCCCTTTCGGCGAAGCGGCAATGTCACTTATCGCCAGCGGCTCGCCCGAATAATTATAGTCGCGGAAATCGGTTTTTTTTATAAGTGCGCCGCGCGGGTCGAACAGGTAAAGCCGGTTGAGCGCGTTCGAGTACAGGCATATATTGTCTTCGGGCGTGACGGCGAAGCACGAGTCGCGGCCGATATCGCCGTCCCCGGCGTCCGGAGCGAAAACTTCGTGCGGAACGTAAAACGGCCGGCGGTTTATTTCCCTGACCTCCTGGGCGCGCGCGGAGACCCGCGCTCCCAGGAAGGCGAGCGAGGCCGCCAGGATTATAATGATCCATCGTCCGGAATTTTTGAGTGAATTCATGACAGTTTTCTCACGTAAATGTTTTCCGCCACTTCGTTTTCAACGGCCAGCTGGGTCTGCTCGAACTCGACCACGTATGCCGGAAAGGTCCTGTGGACCTTTATCGTAAGACCGGGCACCAGGCCGAGCGACATGATCTTGTGCATAACGGGATGAGCCTGGGTCTGTATATATGAAACCCGGCCGCATTCGCCGTGCTTTAATTCGGACAGTTTAAATATCACGCGCTCGATCTTCGAAACCCTGTTCCTGCAGCACTCGCCCGGCTGTATGCGGGAGCCGTGCGGGCACAGCTCGGGATGCCCGAGCAGCGTGCAGATGTTTTCTTCGAGTTCTTTCGAAATGATATGCTCGAGCACGCACGCGTCAGCGTCGACCTTCGAGCGGTCCATGTGAAGAACGTCTACCAGCAATCGTTCTGTGAGACGATGGCGGCGGACGAGATCATAGGCCCTCCTGTAGCCTTTTTCACAAAACTCTATTTTTTCGCCGGATTTCACCGGTTTTATAAAACCGTCAGAAACGAGACGTTCTAGGATGTCCGCGCCGATGTATTTTCTGAGTTTTTCATCGACCTGCTCATAGACGTTTTTGCCGGTTTCTATTTCCTTCCATAAAATGGTCATCGCTTCTTCGAGTTCGTGGCTTATTTCGCTCATATGTTACCTCTTTCACGCGCCGTCAGCGAAAATAACGGGAGGCTCCCGACGCATGACGCTCATTATCATTTCATTGAATTATAACATAAAAAAACGATTTTTTCAAATCCAAAAAAACTTGCGGCGTTATTGTTTTTTTAACTGAATTCTGATATAATCAAATTCATTAAAGAAAAGGAGCCTGACATGCATAAAATTATAAACGATTATTTCGATTTAAAAAACAGCCCGGCCACATTCAAAATCTATTATATTTGCGCCGCCGCGGTTATCGCTCTGGCGCTGACTCCCTTCTGCGCGCTCGCGCAGAGCTCGTCGACTAACATTTCAGCGAAGATCGATTTCGGAGTGCCTATCTTCACGCCGCATTTCAAATTCGAAGAAGTCGACTTCGAAGCGGTAAAAAAAGTGCTCGGCTCCGACACCAAAAACCTTCCTATAAGAGCTTTCGTTCTGTCTTCTTACGTCAACAATATTGCCGGCGGAACCAAATCGATAAACGAATCGGCGCTCGAACTCGAAAAACTCCTTTCCTTCGTGCTTCTGCGTTACGACCCGCAGTCGTCCGAAACATGCTTCGACAGGGGTTATCTGTACATGACGATTGCCAATCTCGGCTATCAGAATTACAACAACCGCATATACGCCCTGATGTCCCTTTGCGATATGGCGTCGCTGCTCTCGGTAGAGCCGCTGAACCCTTATTACCACCTTTTTTACACCGTCGTTTACGCATCCCTTAAAGACCAGGACATATCGGAATTCAAACTTTACGACCCTCTCGAGGAACTTAAAAAATCCCTTTCCTTCGACGTGACCGACCCTCAGTTTCATTATATCGTCGGCTCAACCTTCCTCGCGATCGCGCAGAATTCTCCCGACATTCATCAGCTCGCCTACGCGGAATTCATGCAGGCCGTAAAACTCGCCCCCAGAAACAAGACCTTAAAAGAGAGGGTCTTTAAAAACCTGATCGATCTGCTCGCCGAATACGACGAGCGCAAAATAAAAAAACCCGTCTGGCTCGAAGAAAGCGCTTACCTCTACCTCATCGAAAAAGACCAGGACTCGGCCGCGGCACACAATAACCTCGGATACCTGTACACCATGAACAACACCAAGCTCGACGCCGGCCTCGAACACTGCAAAAAAGCGGTCTCGCTCGATCCGAACAACCCCGTCTATCTACACTCGCTCGGCTGCGCTTACTACAAGAACCGCGACGTCAAAAAAGCCGTCGCCGCGCTGAAAAAAGCTTACAGTTTCGATCCTTCGCTCAAGGAGGTTCACGAACACCTCTCCGAGATCTACCTTCAGATGAACGACAACGACTCGGCGATTAAACACCTCGAATTTCTTCTGGCGCAGGACACTTCCGAGGCGCTCATCAACAACAACTACGCCTATATCCTCGCGGAAGCCAATAAAAAACTCGAAACCGCCCTTGAATGCAGCGAAATGGCCGTCAGGACCGAGGGCGAAAACGCCATATACCTCGACACCCTGGCATGGGTTTATTTTAAGAACGGTATGCTGAAAGAGGCTTTCGAAACCGTCGATCGCGCCATAAAAATAGATCCCGCCCTGGGCGCGCTTTACATGCACAAAGGCGACTTCCTTTTTTACAGCGGCAGAATCGACGAAGCGCTGGAAAATTACAACCGCGGCATCATGCTCGACCCGGCGTTCCCTTCGGCTGCGGCCAATATTTCCATGCTCAATTCGATCAAAGCGATGCGCGACAAACTCTCGGCTCTCAAAAAAAACGTTCCGAAGGTCTCCGATGTGATATGCACCGGTGAAAAAGGTGAAAAAAGGCCATTTTCATATGACGAATACGAGTTCTACTTTCATAAACTTTTTGAACAGCTCGGTTTCGATCCCGTCAAATTCGAAGTTATAAAAGCCTCGAAAAAATCTCCCGTTCTACCGGTCGAACCGGATTCGGCCATCGAGATCAAAAATCTCAAAGCTCCCGGTTCCCTTCCCGAAAAGAAAAAACTGCTCAACGACGAAAGCTCGATCGGCGAAGATATTTTAAAATTCATGAACACCACGGGCGAAGTCATATTTTACGACAAGACCTTCGAGATCATACTCAAATCCACCGGCGAAAACCTTCTGAACGGCACAAAGGAAAGCATTATCCAATCGAGCGTCGAAACCGAAATAAAAAAAGACAGCGTTGAGGCCGACGTAAAGTAAAATTGATATAAGCCATAACAAACCAATTGTAAACAACGGAGGGGTACAATGGGATACACCATGATCGAAAAAATCTTCAAAAGCCATCTCGTGCGGCCGAACGACGAGGTAAAACCCGGCAATATAGTCTGGATAAAACTGGACGTCCGCTCGGCGCGCGACTTCGGCGGCGCGAACGTCGTGAAAAATTTCAATAAATACTGCAAGGGCGATAAAGTCAACGACGCGTCAAAAACCTTCTTCACCTTCGACTGCCAGGCGCCCGCTAACACTATCCCCTACGCGAACAACCAGCAGGTCTGCCGCGAGTTCGCGAAAAGCCAGGGTATAAAAGTTTACGACGTCAACGCGGGCATAGGCTCCCACGTGCTGATCGAACAGGGGCTGGCCGTCCCCGGCTCGACCACCGTCGGCACCGACTCCCACCTTAATATCATGGGCGCGGTCGGCGCTTTCGGCCAGGGCATGGGAGACATCGATATCGCCTACGCCATGAGGCACGGCGCGACATGGTTCGAAATACCGCCATCCATAAAGATAACCATAAACGGCAAATTGAAATATCCCGCGGGCGCGAAAGACCTCACTTTATTCGTCCTCAAAGAGTTCGGTTCGGCGGGGCTTCTGGGCGCGTCGGTCGAATTTTACGGCGAAGCCGTCGAAACCCTTTCGCTGCACGAGAGAATAACCCTTTCCTCGATGGCCACCGAAATGGGCGCAATCGTCGGCCTGATACCCGCAAACGACGCCGTGGTCGATTATTTCAAACAAAGATCGAAAGCCGGAACGATCGATCACGTTAAAACCGACGGCGACGCCGTATACACGAAGGAATACACGCTAGACATAACCGGCCTCAAGCCGCTGGCCGCCGCGCCGCCTTCGCCAGACAACGTCGTCGAGGTTGACAAACTCAAAGAAATTAAGGTAGATTCTGTCTTCATAGGCTCCTGCACCAACGGCCGGTTCGAAGATATCAAAGCCGCCGCCGACATCGTCAGCGGCAAAAAGATAAAAGGCAATATCATGGCCAAGATCGTTCCGGCGACCGGGGAGGTCTATCAGCGCATGATCGAAACCGGCGTTTTACAGACGCTTTTCAATGCCGGATTCATAATTGCAAGCCAGGGTTGCGGCGGATGCGCTTCGGGCCAGATAGGCATGACCGGCAAAAACGAAGTGCAGATATCGACTTCGAACCGCAACTTCGACGGAAAACAGGGCGACGGAAAGACATACCTGACATCGCCCGTGGTGGCCGCATATTCGGCGCTCAACGGTTACATTTCATACGAATAATTATATAAACGGGGTGTAAATAAATTATGAAAGACAGAATTATACGCGGCCGCGCGGTTATCTTGCGGGACGGGGACGGAAACATTTACAACAATATCGACACGGACCAGATATATCACAACAATTACCTGGCCATTACGGACATATCGCTGATGGGACAGTACGCGTTCGGCAACCTGAAAGGCCATGAAAATTTTCACAAAACCGCTCAAAAAGGCGACATAATCATCGCCGGGCGCAATTTCGGAGCCGGCTCCTCCCGCCAGCAGGCGGTAGACTGCTTCACCGCCCTCGGAATTTCGCTTATCCTGTGCGAATCGATAGGCGCCATCTACAAAAGAAACGCCATCAATTCAGGATTCCCGATGATCTGCTGCGAAGATATCCTGAAGCTCGCCGCCGCTAAAACCGGCGTCATAAAAGACGGCGACACAATCGAAGTCAATATCGAGACCGGCGCGATCCAAAAGATCGAAAACGGAAAAGCGACCGCGATAGGAAAGGCCGCGCCGTTTTCGAACGTGCAGCTCGATATCTACGAAACCGGAAGCCTCTTCTCGTTCGTACCGCCTTTAAACTAGAGTATAGAGAACAGTGAATAGTGAAGGATTTTTTAAAAATTAAAAAGCGTTTATTCACAGTAATAATTATTCTAATTGTCAAAAGTCGTCATCTGTTCTCTGTTCTCTATTATCTGTTATCTGAAAAAAAGGCCGCCTGATAATATTCAGAGCGGCCTTTTATATTGAACTTTAATTTTATTTCAAAAAAACGCTTACTGTTTCATCGCCAGTTCGGTGATCCTGTCTTTGGCTACATCGGCGCTAATCTTGCCGAGCCTTTCGGCCTCTTCAATGGATTCCTTCATGGTGCGCATTCCGAGCTTTTTGCCGGTTTCGATCGCGGAGTAGATCTGCGGGATCTTGCCGTCGCGGATCATGGCGCGCACGCTGTTGGTGCCGACGAGGATCTCTCTTATTGGAACGCGGCCCTTGCCGTCTTTCGACGGCATGAGTTCCTGGGCTATGATTGCGGTAAGAACCGTCGAAAGCTGCATGGCTATCTGCTGCTGGCGGTCGGCAGGGAATACCGATATGATACGCGATATGGTTTCAGAGGCGTTATTGGTGTGAAGCGTTCCGAAGACCATATGGCCGGTTTCAGCCGCGGTCAGGGCTATTTCTATCGTAAGAAGGTCGCGCAATTCGCCGAGCAGGATAACATCGGGATCCTGACGGAGCGCGGCGCGCAGGGCGTTCGAGAACGAGTTGGTATGTGCGCCGACCTCGCGGTGCGTCACTATCGATTTATAATTGGTGTGGACGAATTCGAGCGGGTCTTCGATCGTGACTATATGGCATGCGTCGTTTTTATTGACGTAGTCGATAAGCGCCGCGAGAGTGGTGGATTTACCCGAACCGGTAGCGCCGGTGACGATGACGAATCCCTGCCCGTGAAGGGCTAGTTTAGCGATAGCTTCGCTGATGCCGACCTCGTCGATAGTTTTAACCCTGATGGGTATCGCGCGGAATACCGCGGCAAGGCCGTAGAGCTGGTGGAAAATATTCATTCTGAAGCGGCCGACGCCCTCTATGGTATAGCACGCGTCGACCTCTTCGCCGTTCTCGCAGAGCTCACGCTGCTGGGGGCTCAGGATCTGGTATATCATCTTTTTCATAGTGTCGGCCGGTATCATTTTGAATTTAACGGGCTTGAGGTTTCCGTGAACGCGCAGGACCGGAGGCACGTTGTAACTTAAATGAAGGTCCGATCCGCCCGAGTTGACGAGCGCCCTCAAAAACACGTTTAACGCCGGTTCGTTCGGAACCCGCTGCTCCTGAGGCACGAGGTCCGCCAGATCAAGCAAAAAAGGATTGTCGGGATCGGTGAGCATGCCGAATACTTTGGCGCCCTCCTGCCCCTTCGGAGCGTCGAAGGACGAAAAATCCGGGCGGCCGGACTGGGACGCGGCTTCCTGCGGAGCGCCTTCCGGCTGATCGCCTTGCTGTGACTCATTCAAAAATTCTGAACCCATTATTATAACCTGCTCCTCTATATTTTTATCGCTCGATTAAAAGCGTTTACTTTTTGCCGGCGGCGGCTGACATTCTGACACGGCCGCAAAAAAACAATTACATTTTACACCAAAAACATCATAAATTCAAGTAATAATTTTAGCTCTGCCGCAGGCAATTTAAAGATGCATTAAATTAATTTTCTGCCGATAATAAATACGTAGAGTATTTTTTGACGAAAAAAACGGAGAGCTTTTGTTATGATGATTTTATTTCTGGCCGTCCTGGGAATCGCTGTCGGCGCTTTAAGCGGCCTTTTCGGCATAGGCGGCGGCGTTCTTATTCTGCCTTCGCTGGTATTCATTTGCGGGTTCAGCCATAAAACAGCTACCGGAACCACTCTGGCAATGCTCCTGCCGCCGATAGGCGTGCTCGCGTTCCTGGAATATTATAAAAACAACTACGTTAACGTTCCGGCCGCCATTATTCTGGTCATAGGCTTTCTGACCGGAAGCCAGATCGCGGCCAGATACGCCATCGCCATGAATGAAGCCGTCCTGAAGAGGGGTTTCGGGGTTTTACTGATCACGATCGGAGTAATATATATATATAAGTCATCCAAGTAAAAGGAAACGGTATGTAATGAAAAAAATAAAAAACGACGGGGCCGCGGGCGCCGTTCCGAAAAAGAACTCAAAACAGCCGCTTATCGCCTCTATCGGGTTTGGAAGCATGGCCGGGGCTATATGCAGCAATCTGCGTGACTCCGGCATAAAAGTCGTAATAGGCTCGCGCAATGCGCGTTCGGCGTCCGCAAAAAAAGCGTTTTCGGAAAATTTCGACGTGACGACGATAAGCCGCGCGGTAAAGGCTTGCGATTACGCGCTCATCGCGATACCCGACCTTCAGATACGCGATTTTTTCAAAAAAAACGGCCTCGATATCTTCAACGGCAAGTGCATAATATTGTGCCACGGCCTTTCTTTCTTTTACCACCCCCTTTCTTTCCCCGACGACTGCGATATAATTTTGATCTCGCCCAACGCGATCGCGAACAAACTGCGCGAAAACTACGCGAGCGGGATCGGAGACTATGCGCTGTGCGCGGTTCTAAGGGACAAATCGAAAAAAGCCTCGAAAAAACTCAAATATATATGCGACGGCCTCAAGATCTCGAAAAACAGGTTAATTCAATCCAAACTCAAAGACGAGGTGTTTTCGGATCTTTTCGCGGAGCAGTCGCTGCTGGTCGGCGGCATACTCGCGCTGACGCTGAGCTCATTCGAAACGATGTGCGAAGCGGGACTTTCGGAGGAAGCGGCCTACCTTTCGACATTTCACGAGATCAAATATATCGTCGAAGCTATGAACGAACTCGGCATTAAGGACTTTATAGCCAAAATTTCCGACGTGGCCCGCATAGGTTCGATCAGGGCTTTTTTCGAGTCGGGCCTCAAGGACAGAATAAAACATGAATTCAAAAGAATTTACGGCGACATCGAAAGCCACAGATTTTACAATAATTTCATCAACCCCTCCCCGGAGGGCGTGGGCGGCGAATCGCAATACCAGAAGCAATTAAACGGGATACTCAATTCAAAATTGTGTGAAGCGTATGAAAGATTTAAACGAAAAAACAGACAATAAAAACTTTCTGGCCAGATATTTAGCCAGCGCGCCGGTGGCGCTCGCGCTTATACGCGCCATGGAATGCCGGCTCATGGACCACATTCCGTTCGCCAATCCGATACTCGATATGGGATGCGGCGACGGGCTTTTCGCTTCGATACTTTTCAAGGGCAAAACTTATATAGACTGCGCCATAGACCGTGACGAGACCGAAGTCGACCACAGTTACAAAAAAGGAGTTTACCGCGATATAAAAATAGCGGAGGCGGAGGACCTGCCATTCGATGACGAGAGTTTCAGATACGTTCTGGCCAACGACCTTTTCGCCCACATAAAAACTCCGCGCGTGGCGCTCAACGAAGCCTGGCGAGTGTTAAGGCCGGACGGCTATCTGTGCTTCACCGTCCCGACGCTCGTACCTCGATTTCACCTCAACGTTTTCACCGATTTCATAAGCGGCGCGGCGTCACAGAACCTTATAAGCCTGTTCAACCATAATATCAAATCGTATTTCAGGCTCAATTCGATGCTCAAACTCCAGCAATGGACTAAACTGCTCAAAGAAAGCGGCTTCAGGGTCGTGCATCACAGAAAATACGCTTCCCTGAGCGCGATATGCATACAGATGATAACTTCTTTTTACCTTTACCGCGGATCGATATATAAAAAGGCCATCGGGCGCTACATTCCGTTCCCCGAGATCCACGAAAAGATCATAACGCCTATAACGAGCTGGGTCTTAAAAAGTTTTTACGACGACGACTCGTACGACGGCGAAAATTATCTGATACTCGCAAAAAAAATCGATTAAACGGCGTTACAATTTACCGCCGCAGTTCGTGCAGAACTTCGCCCCGGCAGGATTTAGCGCTGAGCACGCTTCGCAGAAACCCGGAGGAACTATCTTCGCGGCGCAGTTCATGCAGAATTTCGCCGCCGGAGGGTTCGATGCCTGGCATTTACGACATTTGATTTCGCCGGATATGGCGGGCTGCTGGGGCTGTACGGCAGTGTTCGGCGCGGCGCTGCCGCCCGCTCCGGGCTTTAGCGCGTCCGCCATCATCTGTCCGACGGCAAGGCCAAGACCCATATCCACTGCGGCGCCGCCCGCTCCGCCGCCTTCGGCCATTTTGTCCATAGCCTTCGCGGCGCGGTACTTGGCGAACCTGTTCAGATCGCCGGCCGCGGCCATGGAGGAACGCTCATCGACGGCCTTCTGAACATCTTCAGGGAGTGTAACCGCTATTATCTGCAGCTCGCAGAGTTCTATTCCGTATTGAATGAAGTGACCTTTCAGCTGGTTCAAAAGCAAAAGCCCCAGTTCGTCGTATATTTTCGGAAGATCGACCACGCTGGTAATATTGGTGCCAAGCGTATCGAAGAACTGCGACACTATCTTGTTACGAAGGAAGTCTTCGAGTTCGTTAATCCCGTAACGCCCTCTGGTGCCGGCTATTTTACCGAGAAAAAGACCGGCGTCGACGACCCGGATCGAATAAGCCCCGCGGGCGCGCAGCCTGACGAATTCGAATTCGGAATCTTTGAATACGACGGGCTCCGGGGTGCCCCACTTGAGGCCCGTAAAGTCGTTAAGCGCGACGAAATATACCGATGCGCGGAACGGGGATTTGAAATTATAAGGAAGGGAAAGCAGTTTGGTCAGAATCGGTATGTTTTCGGTCACCAGAGTATGGCGGCCGGCGCCGAAAGTGTCAAGAAATTTGCCGTCTTTGACGAAAACGGCCGCCTGGTTCTGCTGTACGATAAGCTGTGCGCCGTATTTTATTTCGCCCGAATCGGTATGCGGTATGCGCGCGGCGACGGTGCGCCCCGTGCCGTCGAGAAATTCAAGGACTTCTATAAACTGGCTCATAATCCCTCCGGAAATAAATTAATTTGTTAATTTTTAATAAACGATCTTTTTATAATATGTCTTTTCGCGCCCTGAACTGAGCGAGATACTTTTCAGACCATTCCGCGACCGCGCGGCCGATCTTTTCAAACTCGGGCGCACCTTCGGCTTTTTCAATGCCGTTTATCACGCCTTTTATTTCCTGAATGGAAAAATATAAAAACTCGTCGTAAGTCTTCATTTTCGAACATTTCTCGGCCGAGAACGAAGAATAGTCGAAGGAAGGCATCACTCCTCCCCCGTAACGGACCGTTTCCGCAACGAGTTTAAGGCACGCCGAGATCTTTTCGAGGGCGGCGAGCGCGCTTATCGTCTGGATAGATGCCGTGAAAGAGCGCTTTTTAACGTCGATGCCGGATATCATTTCGTTAACGACCGAAACTATATGTTCGCGGATCTTTGAATCGTCTTCGACGACGTCTTTGGCGCCGAGATATCCTTTATATCCGGGAATTAAATACTGTAAACTTTTTTCCATAAAGCCGGATGCCCGTTCGTTGTGTTCCTGCATTTCATATTCCTCCGAAAGTTTTATTAAAACTGTGCTTTACCCCGCGCTGCCGTTTTTAATTATACAATTTTTATGTAAAAAAAACAATACGGCCGGCTCAAACGGGCAAAAAAATCTTTAAAACAATAAAAAAATATATATTTTTTTAAAAATATACTTGACAAACAGGCGTGTTATTTAGTATATTAAGTATAGGTAATGAACTATACTGAGGTGAATTTTAATGGGTAAAAAACCTGCTGCAAAAGCTGCTGAAGCTAAAAAAGCGGCCGCGAAGAAAAAAAAATAACTTTATTTTTTACTTTAACGCTTGTAAAAAACCTCGTTATTAAATAAATAACGAGGTTTTTTTATTTGCGGCGTATCTTATTTTATATCGCTTCAGGTTCCCTGACCTCGCTCAGCAGAGTTTTCTGGCCGGCACGGCTGAATTCAACCACTATGGCCTTATGCCCGCCCGAGGTCCTGATTATTTTAACGACCTTTCCGCTGTCGTTCCAGGTTTTATGATAAATGAGCTCGCCTATTTCATAACTTTTGAAGCAGCTGTATTGATTGCCGTTCAGAGACTGCGACTGGCTTTCTTCGCGGCTGAGGCTCCCGCGGCTTTTTTCAGGCGCGGCTGAAACCGGGGCGTCTTTCGGCGCGTCGGGGATCCGGCGGTTTACGGTTTTGATCGCTTTAGACGGCTTTACCGGCTTGAAACTGCCTTCCGGAGAGCCGGAGACACTCCGAACGCTTTTTTTATTCAGGGTAAAGGCGGGAATATCTTTTTTAGGGTTCTTCGATGAATCGTCTTTATGGGCGATGATCTTGATTTTCAGCTCGTTTTTCTGGCGCTTGTGGCGGAGGTTCCGGCGGCACCCCAGCCGCGCGAGTTTTCGCTTGATAGATATTTCGGTAACGTTGAAAACCTTGGCCAGCTCGCGGTCGCTCATCTTCAGAAAGTTTTCGTGAAGAAATTTCTCTTCGCCGTCCGTCCACTTTTTCTGGTACTGACGCAGCAGTTTGAGACGGGCGAGTTTTCGCTGGATGGCTATTTTACTGACTCCAAAATGGTCGGCTAGCTTGTTATTGTCGAGTTTCGAGTAGCTGTTCATTAAAAAATTCTCGTCTTCCTTTGACCAGCGCTTCACAGTCATAACCACAAAACCTCCGGGTGTTATAAATTTTTAAAAAACGATCTTTTTGTATAATCAATTAAAACCATATCCGGCATAACTCGATATGGCATGCGGCTATTTTATTTGGCCCGCCGTTTCGTCATCGCCGTATTGCTCCGCGTAACTGACCAGGGCCAGGAAAGCGTTGCGGCAGACGTCTTCGTCGCTGTCGTCTATCGAGTTCAGCAGTATCTGGACGAACTCGTCCGCTTTGATCTCGCCGAAAGCGTAAAACGCGGAAGCTTTCATCCATTTATTGCGGTCTTTTATCATTTCATCGAAAACTTTTCTGATTTTTGAGCGCAGTTCGTTGAACTCCCACAGCGCGATAGCCGTGTTGGCCTTGACCCTGTTAGAGGAATCTTTCAGGTAGGGCACCAGGAACTCTTTGACCTTGTCGCCCCCTATTTTGCCAAGCGCCTCGACGGCGTTCGCGCGAATTCTTTTATCGTCGGACATCAGAAGACCCGCGATCACGGGGATCGTGTGGACGTTGCCCATTTTGCCGAGCAGCGTCAGCCAGATGGTCATCTGCATCTTGTCGTCGTCGTTTTTAAGCCGTATTATAAGATTGTTTATTATCGGGATCAGGAATTTGGAATCTTTTTTCGACTCGCAGTCGATCTTTATTCCGGTGGCTATTTTGCAGGCCGCCGTTATTTGTTTCGCGTTAAAGGAATTGTAATTTTCAAGCAGAGCGTCGATAAAGCGGACTCCATGTTTTTCGAGTTTCAGACAAGCTTTGGATTGTTCGGCTTCACATTCCAGGTCTAGTTTTTTGATATTATCTATTATTTCTTTTGTTACATCGACTGTCTTTTTCATCATAAATGTCCTCCAGACATCAAGCAATTATATTATTTTTTCAAAATCAACATCGTCGTTTTGAACTGGCCAAAGTAATTATACTTGAAATTTTGCAAAATTTCAAGTTTGAAAATATAAAAAAAGATAAAAACCGTTAGATTTTTATCTTTTTATTTACTTTATAGTGTTTTTGTATATATGTAAGCCGTTATCAAGCCCGGAATCTGTTTCCGCGCGGCGCGGGCTTATGAGTTAAAACCTTCTGCCCGCGGATATTCTCTGGTTCGACCCCAGCTCTTCGTCATAAAATGCGTAGTCGAAGTGCCATTCTCTGGAGCTGAAACCCGCTCCGACCGCGAGCTTTTTATTGTTGACGCCGGCACGCAAGGCTATATTTTCGCTGACCTTTCCTTCCACGCCGAACTTCACTTTGAAATCCTCGTTGGCTGTCTTTTCGAGATCGAGCGCAGTGAGGACTTTAGGCTTCCACTGGTAGGAAATGCCGGCGACGCCCGTAACGGGAATAGTGTCCGTAACGGTAGAAGAACCGCTCCACTTAAGCGATGCGCCGAGATTTTTAAGCACCAGGCCTATGTGGGTCTTCTCGTCCGTTTTATAGCGGCCGCCGAGATCCAGTCCGAAGCCTTTCGCGCTCGCGTCGAAAAGAGAGTGACTGAGCAGTTTTAGAGAGCCGCCATAGCTTCTTTTGGGGTTGATCTTACGACCGAACGTAAGACTGTAGTTATTTTCGACGTCCGAAAAATAGCTGAATATCCTTACATTGCCGTTGGCGTCCAGAACGGGATTACCGAGGCCGTCCACCCTGGTTTCGGGTATCTCGTCCACGCCGAAGCGCGTCCACGAGAAAGCCCATACGCCTTTTCTTTTGGGATCGGGCATCACGTAATTGGCGAAATCGAGTTTTCTATCGAGGCTGAGCATCGCGTGCATCGTGTGGAACTCGCGTTTCTCGAGCGTGCCGATCCCCGCGGGATTGTAATACGCCGCGGAAGCGTCGTCCGCTACGGCGCTGAACGCTTCGCCCATGCCGAGCGCGCGGGCCGAAACTCCCATTTTCAGGTAAGCCGCCGCGCCGCCGGCCGAACCCGCTATGGCGCCGGATCCCGTAGCGGCCACTATCAGCAGCGCCAGCGCGATGACCGGTATCACTTTTTTCAATATATCACTTCTCATTTTAATTCCTCCACCGTTTAGTGTATTTTATGCTGCGTTTAAGATTATTTCATTATACTGTAAGCGGACGTTTAGCTGCCTTCGCCGAGAGTGAACAGATATGATACTTCGCTGTCTTTGATCGCGTTGACTTTTTCGTTGGCAACGGTGTGACCTGGAAAATTGACGCGGATATCGCGCTGACCTACCGGCACGTTGTTCAGGCGGTAACGGTAGAACCTGGTCGGGCCTTCGTTGACGAACATAGACTCGATGACCGCGCCTTCGACCGAAAGTGTCGCCTGCGGAGCCTGGATGGAAAGAACGGCCTCGCTGACGTGAGTGACGTCCGTTATCGCTATGGGCTTATGATAGAGCGTTACAAGTATCGTGCCCTTTTCAGACATCATAGTGATCGGCGCTATCGTGACATGCTGATTTTTATCCCTTATGGTCACGCCCGAAACTCCGCCGGCGGGATTGGTCATATGGCCCGCGTCGCTGGTGATTTTAATGGTATAAGAGGAAGTGGAACCGCTGGTTATGACAGGCACGTTATCGACGGTGTAATCCTTCGAAGCCGTGGTAGTATCCGTAATTGAAACCTGTTTTGAAGATATCGTTTCGGTGCCGTTGCGCAGAACGCTTGCGACGTACACGCCGGGCGCGAGCGTTTCGTTGGGCGACGCCATGAAATTACCGTTAATGGTTACGACGTCGGGCATTATCATTATGTCGAAGTCGATAGTGCCGTTGCCCGGAACGATAAGGTTAGCCTGGGCGAAGGGCGTCGCGATGCCGGGAACGGTCGCCTGCAGATTGTTGTTGGCGCCGGAAGGTATATTCGACAGTTCGTAATAACCCGGCTTGGAGGGTTTATCGGTGGTGTCTACCTTCGGTTCGGCGGTGCCGGTAGTGATGGAAACGACGGCGTTCGTGATAGGTTCGCCTGTAGCGGCGTTTTTCACGTAACCTCTGACGGTCCCCGTCGCGGGCGCGTCAGACCTTAATAGATAGCCGATCATATCGTAAGTTTTGCCCTGCTCGACGAGTACCTGCATGTTGCCGCCGGCGATGTCGGGCACGAACATTAAATGAAGGTTGGACGGTGTCGTATAACCGTCTTTGGCTATCGAAAGTGTATAGGCTCTATCGGGCGGAAGATCGCCGACGGTGACCTTGCCGCGGGAATCCGTAACTACCTGTCTTGCAATCTGGATGTCGCCGTTCGGGCCTTCTACCTTAACTATGGCGTTATCCAGGGGAGCTTTCGTCGTAATGTCCCTGATTTCGAATTTTATCGTGGACTCGGTGACGCCCGAACTCGAGGTACCTCCGTTGCAGCCGTAAAGAAACATCGTCGAGAAGAACAGCGTCAACACCAATAGCAAACGCTGGTTTTTGTAACTGATCATAAATTCCTCCTTTGGAATATATAAAATTAACTTTGTTTTCGCTTTTTAGAGTTCTTTTTTTCTACTATCGGCAATATTTAAATAAATTTTATGACGCCGCGTAAAATAATTCGCGATCAGGCGGCGCGACCATATAAACAATGCCTTTAAACATGCACTTTTCATACACCGCCCGGACGCCCGGGAAAATAAAATTTTCGACGGCTGACCTTATTGCGATGATATTATTACCATCTTTATCGGAAAAATTTTAATTAAGTTGATATATAAAACGGATATAAAAGCCGATTGACTGGCGTAGTTTTTTATGATATAATCCACTTTCAAATGAAAGAGCCGCTAACGGCTCCGAAAGCGAAAAAAATGAAGAAAACCAAAGACGATAAACCCCATATTTTATTGCTGACCACTGGCGGCACCATCACAATGGTGCACGATGAAAAGGCCGGTTCGCTGGGGCCCGCCCGTTCCTCGGACGAACTGGTCAGGCATTTCCCCGAAGTTAAAAAGATCGCGAACATAACTAAAAAAGAATTGTTCAATATAGACTCCACTAATATACAGCTCGAACACTGGCAGAAAATAGCGCGCGCGATATGCGACAATTACGACGATTACGACGGTTTCGTCATAACGCACGGCACCGACACGCTGGCCTATACCGCCGCCGCGCTTTCCTTCATGCTGCAGAACCTTAAAAAGCCCGTCATACTTACCGGTTCGCAGATGCCGCTCGGCGAGATCGGCTCCGACGCGCGCAATAATTTCATCAATTCCTTTATCGCCGCAACGAAAGACATAAACGAAGTGGCGATACTTTTCGGCGAAAAAATAATCCGCGGCGCGCGCGCGAAAAAAATTTCCGCCTTTCATCTCAACGCGTTCGAGTCGGTCAACGAAAAACCCATAGGCGAGGTCGGCCTCGTCATAAAACTTTTCGACCACAGAAGGCGCGCCTGCCGTAAAAAACTCCGGCTTGAAACGAATTTCAACAAAAACGTATTTCTTTTAAAGATGTTTCCGACGATATCGCCGCGCATATTCGATAAGATAATCGAGATGGGATACGAAGGCATAGTAATAGAAGGCTTCGGCGCCGGCAATATACCGACCAACCAGAACAGCATCCTGCACGGCATCGAGCGCGCCACGGCGAAGAATATTCCCGTGGTCATAGGCACGCAGTGCCTTCTGGGCGAGGTCGACCTGAGCCTCTACGAGGTCGGGATGAAGGCCGCGAAAATAGGCGCCATACCCGCGTTCGACATGACGCTCGAAACCACTCTGTGCAAACTGATGTACGCACTCGGTAAAAGCTCGGAGCTGAAAGAAATAAGGAAAATAATGAAAACCGATATCTGCGGAGATATTAAGATACATTCATAAAAGATAAGCGCGCCTGAAAAAGCGCGCCTGAAAGGCTTTAAACAAAATGAGCGATATCGCCGTATACCAGATAATTGGCTTCGTCGTCGCCATAACCATCCACGAGGCCGCCCACGCTTTCACGGCATATAAATGCGGCGACACCACGGCCTACGACGAAGGCCGCGTGAGCCTGAACCCGATCAACCACATCGACCCGTTCGGAACCGTTATCCTTCCGCTGATCCTTTTGATAACGGGCTCGCCTTTCATGTTCGGCTGGGCCAAACCTGTGCCGGTGGACCTGCGCAGTTTAAGGGACCCCAAAACCGACGAATACTGGATAGCTCTGGCCGGGCCGCTTTCCAACTTCGCCCTGGCGGCCATTTTCGGCATAATCATACGGCTTATAATAAGTTACGGAGAATCGATGGTGGGCGCCGGCCTGCTGCCTTTTACCGCCGCGGTCGCGGTCCTGAAACTGTGCTCGGCGATGATATCGGTAAACCTGGTCCTGGGGATCTTCAATTTGATCCCCATTCCGCCGCTCGACGGGTTCAACGTCATAAAGACGATGCTGCCGGACGACGTGTATGAAAATCTTTACATTCCGCCGGGAATAGGCTTTTTAATGTTCATAATCCTTATGAGCACGGGCGTGACCGACGTCATAATCTCTACCTTTTATATGCCCATGTTCAACCTTCTTGTCGGCAGATAAAACCATTTCAAATTTAAATCTTTTTAAGCCGCGTGGAATTGAGCACCACGAATATTGAAGACGCGGCCATCGCGAACGCCGCCTGCATCGGATCGAGTTTTCCCGCCATGGCAGACGGTATTAAAACGGCGTTGTAAAAAAAAGCCCAGAAAAAATTCTGCATTATCACGCGGCGCATCTTTCTGCCGAGTTCTATCGCCTTCACGGCGCTTTCGAGGCCGGAGCCGGTAAGGATTATATTCGCGGCGGTCCTTGCGATATTGGTCGCGTCGGCCATGGCTATGGCGATATCGGCCGAAGCCATCGAAAGCGCGTCATTTACCCCGTCCCCCACCATGGCTACTCTTCGACCCGGATCGTCCGCTTTAAGCCGCTTTATGAAAGCGGCTTTTTCATCCGGCTTCATCGAATGCCGGACGTTCGCCGCGTCGATACCGCAGGCGGCGGCGGTTGTCATCGCGTTTTTTTCGACGTCGCCGGTCAGAAGGAACACTTCTATATTATTCGATTTAAGCCGTTTTACGGTTTCCGCGGCGCCCGCGCTCAAAACTTCGCCCAGCTCGAAGCGGGCCGCGACGGTCCCGTCTACCGATGCGAAGAAGACCACTCCGCCGCCGCCCGCAAGGCTTCCCGGCTCGACCAGTTTCGCGCTTCCGGCGGCCACTTTCCTGCCGTCACAAAGGGCAGTTATTCCCAGACCGCCGCATGTCTTATAATCGGACACCACGGCGTCAGGTTCTACTCCGGAGCCTTTTGCGTATTCGACGAGCGCGCGGGCGGCCGGATGATCGCAGTAACGCTCGGCGGATGCTACGAGCCTGAGCACGCCTTTTTCATCGAGGCCCGGCAAGGACGCGTAGACGGCATTTTTCACAAAAAGCCGGCTTTGCGTGAGCGTTCCGGTCTTATCGAAAGCGATGGCGTTTATTTTATTTATCGCGTGAAGAGAGTCGGGATCGGTAAAAATAATGCCGTGGAGCGCGGCGGTGTTCGCACCGAAGTAAAAAGCCGTTGGAAGAGCGAGGCCCAGAGCGCAGGGGCATGCGATCGCGATGACAGAGATCGCCGTCAGAAGCGAAAATTCGATGTTCTGCCCGAGAGCGAAAAAACGGACGGCGAAAGTGGCGGCGGCCAGAAAGAATATAACCGGAATGAAATAAGCGGCTATCGCGTCGGCCGTCTTCTGTATTCCGGCCTTTTTCAGCAGAGCCTGATCGAGCATATTTTCTATTTTATTTATGTAGGAGTCGCGCCCGGAGGCCTTCGCCCGCGCGAAAAATATAGCGTCGGAGTTCCGCGCCCCCGCCCAGAGGCTTCCGCCCGGCGCGGTATATACGGGAGCGCTTTCGCCGGTTATAACTGAATTTTCAACGAACCCTTCCCCGCTTATTACGATCGAATCGACCGGCACCATGCCGTTGGGCTTTATAACGAGCGTATCGCCGGCTTTGACTTCCGAAACACTTATTTGAAGCTGCTTTCCGTCTTTTTCGACCGTGCACTCGTCGGGCATCCCCTCGATTATTCCGCCGAGGCTGCCGAACGAGCGGCGGCGCATTCTTTCCTCGATGTGCTTTCCGATCAGTATGACGGCTATTATCGAGGCGGATGAATCGAAATATAGTTCATGCGAGCCTTTGAAGTAATATAAAAAAACGCTCAGGAAAAACGACGAAAGAGAGCTCGCCGAAATAAGCGCGTCCATGGTAAGCGGAAGGCGGTTTTTGAACGTCACGAATGCCTTCCGGTGAAAACCGGCGCCCGAATAAAAAAGCACCGGAAGCGTCAAAACGCTCATCAGCGGGGGCGCGTATCTCCATTGACAGAAGAACATGTTCAGAACGAAAACTGGAAGCGCGAAAACGACCGCGGAAACGACCCGCGGATCGGTGAACATGCCTCCGGTTTCTTTGCCGGCGATTTTTTTCCCGCCGGACGCGCGGTCTTTTTCGGGCGAAGCTTCAAATCCCAGTTTCGATATAAGCTCGATAATCCGTCCGCTTGCGATAACGCTTTCATCGAAGACCACCCTGGCCGATCCGCTCGAAAAATCTACCGATATATCTTTAACGCCTTCCGCGCCTTTAAGATACGCTTCGATCGAATTGGAGCAGTTGACGCACGACATTCCTTTTATCGAAAGTTTAAGCTCGCTTGCGCCCGCCGCCGCGGCGCTTTTTTTTTCAGTCATTTTCAGTCACGAATCCTATCTTTTTAAGTTTTTCAGGACAAAATTGTTTTCAGCACTCCATAGATCAGCACCAGGCCGAAAAGTATGAAAAGCGCAGAGCATACGAAAGAGATCAGTTCGAAAAGAGATGCGGTGATATACTTTTTGCCTTTATGAACTATTTTCGCCAGAAGATAAAACCACGCCAGCGACCCGCAAAAGACGAACAGCGAAAAAAGCAGTATGGACGTTTTCGGATAATCGGTGAAACTCGCCTTCATGCTGCTGTAGGAAGTCACCGCACCGAGAAAAACGACCCAGAAGCCGATGACCATCGGGTTGGTCGTGTTGATGCTGAATCCCATCGCCAGAGGCGCGCGTTTCGAACCGGGGACCTTGATGTAATTCATGACGTCGGGCCTGTGCCTGTCGATAAAGATCGCTTTAAACCCCGTCAGGCCAAAATAAAGCATGAGAGCGGCGCAGCCGAATCCTAGAACGGCGTTGAGCAGCTTAGACGCCAGTATTATTTTCACGACGCCGAAATAAACCAGAAGGCATAGCATGGCGTCAGAAAGCGCCGCACCGATGCCGACCTCTAAGGAGTCTTTGAAACCGCCATGCATGCCGCGCCTTATAAGTTCAATATTAGCGGGACCGATCGGTATCGATATCATGAAGCCGTAAAGCAATCCGTAAAACATAACCTTTATCATATTTTTATATTATCACTATTCAGCCGAAAATACAACATGAATTTAGGCGGGATTTTGCCGTCGATATACGCCGGACGCTTTAAAATATATATTATTTATCTTGACAATTCGACCGCAATATTATTACAATACAATGAATGAAAGCATACCGTGCCCGTCCGTCGTCCCCCGACGGACGCGGCACATTAAAACAAAAAAAGGCGCGCAGATGGACATTCAAAGCATAGAAAAATTATTGACATCTCCTTTCGAGACCGACCGGATAAGGGTCATTTATTTCGCGGTCAAAAACAAGCGCACCGACCTGCATTCTCTGATCAAAAATACGGCCGATAATGACGAAAGCGTTAACGTCCGCTATTACGCGCAGAAGGCCTGCGAGCTTTTCGAAGAACTGCTGACGGAGCAGACGCGTGAAAAAGAGCTCGACAGCGAGCTCGAAAAAAAGAAAAGCGGCCAGACGGCCGTCCGCGACAGGATACTGGAACTTTTGAATTCCGAAGCGCCTGAAGACAGGATACTGGCCGCGAAGGCCGCCGTCAAAACCCGCGTCAGCGTCTTTCTGGACGCGATTTTAAAAAAGATAGAAACCGAGACCGACGAGTCGGTCCTGAGCGCCTTCATCAAGGCTGTAGGACACTCCAAAGATAAAAGCTACACTCCCATACTGCTGAAGTATTTGAAACATCCGGGCGCCGAAATAGTGCTTAGCGCGATCGAAGCTTTTTCTCTGCTGGACGACGCCAGAGCGTTTCCGTATATCATAGGCCTGCTGCATTCCAGCCGCGCGGAAAGCGAAACGGTAACGGCCGCCATAACCGGATACCTGACCAATTATCCGCCCGACAAGATCCATTTATTTCTGGTGGAAATGCTTAATTATCCGTCCGAAAACATGGTCGAAGCCGCGCTTAACGCCATATGCGCATTCAACTGCAAAAGATCTTCCGAATATATACAAAAACTAGCCGGCCACCGAAACGAAACCATTTCCGGACGCGCGAAAGCCGCCATGGAAAGCATTAATTTAAACGGGCTCGACGAATTCGACTTTTCGGTCTTCATAGAAAATCTCATCGCTTCTTTTGACGAGGCCCCCGGCGGCGACGCCGAAGAACAGGCCGGAAAAGAAAGCGACAGAAAAATAGACGAGCTTCGCGAGCTGATAAGCGGATCTCATCCGTCCGCCGAATCGAGGATCACCGAACTTTTAAAGAGCGAAACCGACCCGCGCGTTCTGGGCTACGCGATCTCGGCCTGCCGCGTCGTACACGGCGCGCGCAACCTCATGACATTGAAAAAATTTCTGAGCCATCCGGACGACCGCATACGCGCCAACGCGATCGAGGTCCTTGGTGAAACCGAAGGAATCGATCTGCACAATATCCTGAAACCTTTTTTGACCGACGAGAATAACCGCGTACGCGCCAACGCCGTGATCGCGCTGAAAAATTATCCCGACGTCGACCACTGCTCGATCCTGAAAACGATGATAGGCGACGATCAGAACCGGCTCATGACGGTTTCCGCCATATACGCCATCATGCAGATAAAAGGCGACACCGTCGAGCTGCTAAGGCCGCTGGCCAGGGACCGCAACGAGGAAATTAAGGTCAGGGCGGTGTCCGCCCTCGAATTTTTAGCCGGCGACGCTAAAAACATGGCCGCGAAAAACATACTCGGCGAACTCACCAGCGCAAAGCGCAGGGGAAAACATACGGCGGCCTACATATTCAACAAATCCTCGATGAGCGACGGCGGAGCGAAGAAACCGAAAGCGAAAATGTCGGTTTCCGCTCCGACGAAAAGCGTATACGTCGTCAACAAACTGGCGTTGTTCTTCAGAGCGTTCGTGCATATATTCCTCGCCTGCGCGCTCTGCGCGGCCTGCGTTTTCGTCTACCGCGAATTCGCCTCCACCGCGCCCAGAAGCGCCCTGAATCCTGTCGGTGTCATAGCCAACGTTTTCAGGACAAACGAAAACGACTCCAAAATAATCCTTATCTACACATCCAACCTCGACGAGGTAATAGGCGATGCTGCGCCGTCGGCGGCCGCGAAAAAAGCGAAATTAAAGGATATCATAACCAAGGAGCGCGAAAACGCTAAAAAAGAAGCGAGTTTATTCCTTCTATTCGACCTGGGCAATCATTCGAGCTCGAAGATAAGCCCGACCGACAACACCGAAGGCGTTTACGAATTCCTCGACGAGCTCGGCTACGACGCCGCGTCATTTGCGGCGCGCGACGCGCTGTTCTGCTTCAACCTGCTTTCCGCCCGGAGCGAAAAATTCAAGCTGCCGGTCGTTTCGTGCAATATCATCAACAACGCTTCGAAGGAGGTTCCCGCCATATTCCAGACCGGCTACCGCAGAGAATCAGACGCTCTCGCTATCAGCGCGCTAGCCGTGACCGACCGGTCCATGAATTCGAAACTTCCTTCGAACCTGACCGCAAGTTACAGCGTAAAAGATCCGCTTGCATCCATAGCGGACGGCTTTAAAAAAAATGGCGCCGGAAAACCTGTTCTGAAAATACTTTTATCGTCCAACACCGGCTCGCTGAGCGAAGAACTGGCCGCGAAAAAGACGGGGGCTGACATAATCATCGACATGGGCCACGGCCCGGAAGTGAGCATGCTGACCAACTACCAAAAAGCCAACGGCACTCTCATCCTTCCTTCGAAGATCAAAAAAGGCGCAGCGTATATAGGCCGTTTCGAGTTCATTTACGAATCGGCGTCGAAGTCGGTAGGCGAATCGTGCAAATGGCGCCTGAGCGAACTTTAAAAGACGCTTGCCGTTTATCGGCGCCGTGCGCGGTTTTTCATTATAAACGGCGGCCTGAATTAATTTTATGATTAAATTTCTTGACAGAAGGACTTAATGCAATTAAAATATATGTTATACATTTAAAGATCATTACATGATTTTCAGATACCAACATAAACGTCGCATCACGATAATGTTTTTATTCAAACAATGGCTTATAGTAAAATAACAGCGTTAAACGCGGTATGCAATGAGCGAAAAAAATTTAGAATACTTACTGTCCTCCCCGTTTGAAAACGACAGGATAAAAGTTATATATTACATAGTCAAAAACAGGCTGAACGAGTACGGCGAAACCATCAAAAAAATGGCCGCGGCCGACGAAAGCCTGAACGTCCGCTATTATGCGAGAAAAGCCTGCGCCTACTTCGATTCGATCGATGACGAAAAAAAACGCGCCGAGGAAATCGATTCCGAACTCGAAGAGCAGAAATCCCGAAAACAGGCCATCAAAGATAAGATCAACGCGCTCGGCGATTCCGAGAACATCGAGGAGAGAATACTCGCCGTTAAGGGCGCGATCAAATATAAGCTCGAAGGCTTTATCGAGTTTTTAATGCGGCGATTGCACATAGAGACCGAAGAAAACGTGATAGCCACCCTGATAAAGGCATTCGGCTACTCGAACGACAAGAACTGCACTCCGATACTGCTGAAATACCTCAAGCACGCTAATTTCCGCATAGTCGCCAACGCCATAGAGGCTATCTCGATGCTCGACGACGAGCGCGCCTTTCCTCACATAATAGGGCTTTTGAACGGAGGCCGCGACAACCGCGTGGCCGCGAACATCATAGAATATCTGAAAAAATACGACGCCGAAAGCGCCATCAAGCTGCTCGAGGAGATGCTGAGCTTTCCGTCCGACGCCATGGTGGATTCGGCCGTTTTCGTATTGTGCGGCTTTAAATCAAAAAAGATCCTGCCGCTTCTTGAAAAACTCAAAAGCCATAAGAACCAGGCGATCGTAAAAAAGGTAGAAGCCGCGATAAAATCCATAAACATAAGCGGCGGTGAAACGCTCTCCATCGACTCGCTCGCCGATAATCTTATCGCCCGTGACGCGTCTTCGCCCGAAAAATCAATTTCCGATTCGCTCGTCGATGGAAAGAACCAGGGCGAAACGAAAATATCGAAGATAAGGGAAATGCTCGCCGCGCCCGCGTCGCCGGCTTCGGTAGAGGCGCTCGCTCAAATATTCCGGGAGGAAAAAGACGAATACGTCCTCGCATACGCCGTTTCGGCCTGCTCGAAGATCAACGCCGGCAAGAACATAACCATTCTGAAAAAATACCTGACCCATCAGAACCCTCGCATCAGGGCCAACGCCGTGGAGGCGCTAGGCGAGATCGAAGGCATCGACCTGCATTCGATACTCAAGCCGCTGTTGAAGGACAAAAACAACCGGGTGCGCGCGAACGCGATCATAGCGCTGCGAAAATATCCCAACATAGACCACGTTTCGTATATAACGGAGATGATAAAAAGCGGCGACAAACTGATGATCACCTCTTCCATATACGCCATCATAAAGATCAAAAACGAAACCATACCGCTGCTGAGCGACCTTGTGAAAAGCGGCGACGAGGAAGTAAAGGAAAGAGCCCTTTCGGCGCTCGACTTCCTGGGCAACGACCTGAACGACCTGAACGCGAAAAAGCTGCTCAACGAGCTCGGCATCGGCACGAAGAACATATCTAAATCGGCGGAGTACATATTCTCGAAAACCGTTCTGGATCAGCTCGATGTGGCTTACGACGACACCATTTCCGAATCGAGCCTTATATCGTCTAAAAAAGCGCCGTTCACCTTCACGGCCGACTCAATCAAATCGCTGATCTCACAGAATATGCATATAATACAGAACACCGCCGCCGTTCTGGTTATACTCGCCGCCGTCCTGGGCGTCTGGAGCTTCTTCTCCTCCCAGACCGGCCAGAAAGTCCTTGATTATGTAAATATATTCAAGGGCGGCGAATATAAGACGGTCATCTTATACACGTCCAATCTGGCGGAGATCATAAAACCTAAAGATGTAGGCCGCAGCAACGAAGAAAAGGTGGCTGCGCTCAAAAACCTCATAAACTCGGAAAGAGCGGCCGCCAACGCCGAAAAGGCAGTTTTTATCACGCTCGACGCTGGCAACTATCTGTTCGACTCGTCGGAGATCGGCGTGAACACGGAGGACTGCTATAAAACCATGAACGAACTCGAATACAGCGCCGCCGGTTTCGGCCTGCGCGACCTGATGTTCTGCTTCAATCTGCTCGAGATCCAGCCGCCGAAATTCAAACTGCCGGTGCTTTGCACCCACGTGACGGAAAATTCCAAAGACGGCGTCACGCCGGAGTTCTTCAAGCAGGTTTATTTCAAGAACGAACGAGGCATAGTATTTTGTATGGTAGGCTTTACCGATGCGGCTGCCGCCTCGAAGGCGCCGGCCAAATACACTAAAAAATACTCGTTCAAAGAGCCCGCGAAGATCGCCGAACAGATTTTCACGCCCGAGTATATCAAGCCTTCCGAATATAACATGATAATAGCCGTCACTCACAACGGGCTGGAACATGCCCGCGACATGGCCCAGAAGGCGCCGCTCATTAATTTCATGATCTACCTCGACGACGGCTCTAAAAAAGAAAAGGCGTCAGGTTATACCCAGGTCGGGCCGGCCTACCTGCTGCCTTCCAGGATCGAAAAAAACAAGGTGAGCTACGGCCGGTTCGAATTCATCTACGAACGAAAACAGCGCACCATAAAAGACGCGCGTTTCGAACTGAAAGAACTGTAAAAATGCTTGATAAAAAAAAACTGCTTTTTAATTCGCTGGCTGACGCAGCAATGTTCATCGCCGCGCCGAACCTGATCTTATTCTCACTGGCGGCGGCTTATGTACACTTTTACGTCCCGGACGGAAATCCCGCCCGGGCGGACCTCCCTTTCATTCTCACGCTGGCCGCCGTTTCGCTGCTTACGACAGCCGCGGGGGCTTTTCTCGCTTCAAAAAAAAGCTCGGCCCCCGTCCTGGGACTCGTAAGCCTGGCGAAAAAAATTCAAAAGGGCGAAAGCGGCTTTACGGCCGACCCCGACGCATCCGACGAAATCGCTTATCTGCAGAAGAGCTTCATCAGTTTTTCGAAAGTGCTCAACGAACGCGAACTTATGAAATCGACGTTTTCAAGGTATATAAGCGACTATATCGCCGATGAAATACTGACGGAAGACTCCGCGACGCAGTTTCTGGCGGAATACAGGAACGTCACCATACTTTTTTCGGACATACGCGGCTTCACGACGCTTTCCGAATCGCTCGAACCGAAAGACCTCTTCGACGTGCTGAACCATTATTTCGACCAGATGATAGACATCGTCATCAAAAACAACGGCGTCATCAATAAATTCATAGGCGACGCCATAATGGTGCTCTACAACGCGCCGCGCCTGTGTGAAAACGCCGGCATCATGGCTATTATTACGGCGCTGGAAATGAACAGGCGGCTCAGCGAATTCAACCAGAAGTATACTAAAAAATACGGCGTCACGCTCGGCATAGGTATAGGCATCAACTCCGGACAGGTCGTCGCCGGCAATATCGGTTCCGAAAAGCGCATGGAATATACCGTTATAGGCGACACCGTGAACGTGTCGTCGCGACTTCAGTCGGTTGCCAAAGCCGGCGAGATCGCGATATCGGAAAACGTCTTCAAGAGCGCCCAGTATGTCTTCGAGTTGAGCGACATGGGCGAGATAGAGCTGAAAGGCAAGCGCCAGCCGCTCAGGGTTTATAAGGTCACGGGCGATCTCGCGTACGCGAAAATAAAGGAAAACCTGAAATCGGAAGACGCCGAGGTCCTGCAGCTGAGCCTCATAGCCCTGGGGCGCGTCGAAAAACTCAGCCTCGAAAACGACCTGATGCCGATCCTCAAGAATAATTTTGAAAAAATACGCTTCATGGCGCTCGAACTCATAATCGAAAAATTCAAGCAGAAGGCCGAGGAATGCGTCATGTACGTCCTTCAGAACGATAAGTCCGAGTTCGTGAAAACCTTCGCCATAGACAAGATCGGCGCGCTCGGTCTCTCGCGGTTCGCCAATTTCCTCGCCCAGCAGTATCTCGCCTGCCAGTCGCTGAGGCTCAAAGGCGCGGTCATCCACTGCCTTTACAACCTGAAGGAACCCAAATTAAAAGAGCGCATACTCTCGCAGTGCGCCTTTGAAAACCAGCCGATCATGGACGAGATCAAAGCCATTTTCGAAAAATACTCGAAACTCGATCTTTATGAAACGCTCGAAACTATGCTTTCCGAAAACGTTTCGATCAGCGAGCGCAAGCTCGGCGTTTATCTTATGTGCAATCTGGGCCTTTCCACGAAGGCAGAGCTTTTGAACAAACTGTTCCGCGACTGCCGCGACGACGAACTTCGCAAACTCGTCGTGGCAGCTTTTTTAAAGATAGGCAGCTGCAAGAGCGTAATATTTTTGCTGAAGAACCTCAATAAATTCGAGAAGGAGATACTCAACAGCGCCTATAAGGTCATAGCCCATCTCATCGGAAAGTACCACGCCGACGAATATAAACACGACCTGAGCGTCCAGATAGAACTTGATATAATCAAGAGCCTCATCCTGAGTTCCGAAGGCAAAAACTTCGAAAAATTGAAGGTCGCGCTCATCAAAAACAAATAATTATTCTATTTTTCTTGCTTTTAAAGAAAAATTGTGATACTATATCTTCAATTTATTACAAGACCCAAATTTAAAAATCGCAGTACCAAGAAGGGGGATAATTTTCATGTCAGGACACAATAGGTGGGCGAAGATCAAACATGGTAAAGCTAAACAGGACATAGTCAGAGGTAAATTATTCACTAAAGCTATTAAAGAATTAACGATAAGCGCCAAAAACGGCGGCGGAGATCCCGCTCTTAATGCTTCATTGCGCGTAGCCATCCAGAAGGCCAAAGACATCAACATGCCCCAGGATACGATCAAAAAAGCCATCCAGCGCGGAACCGGCGAACTTCCAGGCGTAAACTACGAAGAATTAACTTACGAAGGTTACGGCCCCGGCGGATGCGCCATAATAATCGACGTGCTCACCGACAATAAAAATAAAGCGGTAGCTGAAATACGTTATTTATTCGATAGAAACAATGGCAAAATGGCTGAAGCCGGCGCAGTAAGTTACATGTTCAAAAAACGCGCGTGCTTTACGGTCAGCAAAGAAAAAGCCACCGAAGACAGCCTCATGTCTATCGTTTTAGACGCGGGCGCCGAAGATATAAAAGAAGTCGGCGACGTATTCGAGATCACCGGCGAACCGTCGGCTTTCGAAGCCATAAAAGCGGCGCTCGATAATGCGAAGATCGAAACCGAAAGCGGCGCGATCACCAAAATGCCCGATACTTACGTAGCTCTTAATAAAAACGATGCCGAAAAAATGATACGGCTCGAAGAAGCGCTCGAAGAATACGACGACGTCCAGGACGTTTATTCAAATTACGACATCGACGAAGCCACAGCGGCGGAGATGGCTTAATGCGCGTTATAGGCATCGATCCCGGCACTCACCGCTGCGGTTACAGCATAACGGAAAGCGCCGGGTCGAAGCTTAAGGTTCACTGCTGCGGCGTGTTCAACACACAGGAAAAGAACAAGAGCATGACCGCGGCGGAAAGGCTTTATAAAATAAAGCAGGGATTGTGCGAGCTTATAGAAGCCTATAAGCCGGACGCGCTCTCGATGGAACGGCTCTTTATTAACAATAACCTTAAAACCGCCATATCGGTCGGCGAGGCGCGCGGAGTGATAATGCTCACCGCATTCGAGCGGGGGCTTCCGATAGCCGAATATACCCCGCAGCAGATAAAAAGCGCCATCACCGGAAGCGGAGCGGCGGCCAAGGACCAGGTCGGCCGTATGGTCAAGATCCTCACCGGCCTCGCCGAAATTCCCAAACCCGACGACGCGGCGGACGCCGTAGCGTGCGCTATATGCCACCTGCAGTCGGCGCCGTTTTTAAAAGCCGCCGGAAAAGCGCTAATGAGCGCGTAGCTCCGGCCCGGGTGCACCGCCGGAAATTTATATATAACTGAAACATAAATATAAATTACGATAAAAAGACATAATTAATTTATGTCTTTTTATTGTAATTAGAGAGAGCGCCGGGAAAATGTCTCGCAAGGCACTTCGGGCGCCGCTGAACGGTAAAGATCATGATATATTCCATTAAAGGCATACTGCTCGAAAAGCAGAAAGAATTCATCGTCGTAGAGGCCAACCAGATAGCCTACGAAATAGTCTTTCCCACCTCCGCTTACGGGCGCCTGCCCGAACCGGGCGGCGAAGTTACCATTTACACGCAGTTTTTAGTGCGCGAGGACTGCTTTCTTCTGTTCGGCTTTCCGTCGACCGAAGATAAAAAGTTTTTCAACACCCTGCTGTCCGTTCCTTCGCTGGGGCCAAAAACGGCTTATAACGTAATGAACGCGCTGCCCATTTCAAGGCTGGTGGACGCCATTTTGAAAGACGACGAAAAATGCCTGACGCAAATCTCCGGCATCGGCGCCAAAACGGCGAAGCGTATAATACTCGAATTAAAAGACAAAATTTCCAAATTGGGCTCCGCCTCGAAAGACGGCTCCAATTTTTCGTCTGGGACAGGCGCCGGAAGCGGCGTGCTCGATTCTCTCGCTGAGGCCCGGCTCGCCCTCGGCTCGCTCGGCTTCGCCTACGCCGAAATAGAGCGGATGCTCTCGGCCGTGATCAAAGAACTTGACATATCTTCGGCCACCACCGAAGATATCCTCACCAGGGCGCTAAAAAAGCGTTAACGCTTCGACGACGCGTATTAAAACCGCGTGCGACGGAACGCCGCACTAATCAAATTATCGGAGATGCATGATGCTCCAGGACGAAGACATATTAAATCCGAATTTCACCGACGCGGACAGGCACAGCGACATCAGGCCGAAAAGCCTCGATAAATTCATAGGCCAGGCCAAGGTCAAGCAGAAGCTGCAGGTCTATATGCAGGCGGCCATGAAACGCGGCGACGCGCTCGACCATGTCCTTTTGTGCGGGCCTCCCGGCGTCGGCAAGACCACTCTCGCCAATATAATCGCGTGCGAACTCGGCGTAGGCATCACCACGACATCCGGGCCTATACTTGAACGCCAGGGCGACCTCGCGGCGATACTCACCAATATAAATTCCCGCTCGGTGCTTTTCGTCGACGAGATCCATCGCATCAACCATACGGTTGAAGAAATTTTATATCCCGCTCTCGAAGACTACAAACTCGACATAATTCTGGGCAAGGGGCCCGCGGCCAAAACCATCAGGCTCGACCTGCCCAAATTCACGCTCATTGGCGCCACGACCCGCCAGGGAATGCTCAGCGCTCCTCTGCGCGACCGCTTCGGCGTCATATTGTTCATAGATTACTATGAATCAGAAGACCTCGTAAAGATCGTCCAAAACGCGGCCCAGGTCCTCGGCGTGACCATCACAAGCGACGGCGCCTACGAGATCGCCAGACGCTCGCGCGGAACGCCGCGAATCGCGACAAGGCTGCTCAAGCGCGTCAGGGATTTCGCCGAGATCGAATACGAAGGCGTAATCGATAAAAAAGTGGCCGATTATTCTCTCAATCTTCTCGAGATCGACCAGCTGGGCCTTGACGCCATAGACAACAAAATATTGAGCACCGTCATTGAAAAATACGACGGCGGGCCGGTTTCAGGCGATACCATCTCAATTTCCGTCGGCGAAGATTCAGACACGATCTACGACGTTTACGAACCATATCTTATCAAACTCGGCTTTTTGCAGCGCACGCCGCGCGGCAGGGTAGCGACGAAGCTCGCCTATAATCATCTTAAAATACCTTACAACAAAAAATACGACCAGTCCCCGGACGGCGCCCAGCAGCAATTATTTTAATTTTCTGGATTTTAGCGTTAATAAATAAGAATTAAAGCCGATAAGTGAAAATATGAAAAGACATATTTGCGCGCTTTTAATTTTTTTTATTCTGCCAGGCGTGGCTCTGATGCCCGCGGCGGCGGACGCTGCTGTAAGCGGCGGCGGGGCCGATTTTAAGATCGCGCTCGTAAGGAACGCACAGAAAGTAGAGGTCAGCAACGTCGATTATAAGGCGTCGGCCGGCTACGCGAAGATTTTTGAAAAAAAAAGGATGACGAAAAATTTTTCGTCGAGCATAACCGTCGCGAACGGTAATTTATACGTCAATTCGAAACGGGCCGGCGCAAATAAGTTCTGGCTTTACCCCAAAAAGAATTCGTTCGTTAAGATCAACGCAAAGCCGTACAGGGGAAAATTTTTAGTGACGGCCGGCGCGGGCGGATTGACGGTAATAAACACTGTGGCTCTCGAAGATTACCTGAAGGCTGTGGTCCCTTCCGAAATGGAGCCGAACGCCGGCATCGAAGCGCTTAAAGCGCAGGCAGTCGTCGCCAGAACCTACGCGATCGCGACCAGAGGCAAGCATAAATCCGCGGGATACGACCTGTGCAACACCACCTGCTGCCAGGTCTATAAAGGCGTAAGCGAGGAAAACGCGAAAACGAACAGGGCCGTCGAATCCACAAGGGCGCTGGTCATCCTTCACTCGGATAAACCCATAAACGCTTACTACTGCGCTTCATGCGGCGGACGCACCGAGTCGGTTGAAGAAGCGTGGCCCGGCGCGAAGGCGGTAAAGTACGCGAAGACCGTCGACTGCCCGTATTGCGCGAAGGACGATAAGATGTCATGGAAGTATAAAATAAATCAGGGCGAGTTCGTCGCGAAAATGAGGGACGCCGGCTTTAACATAGACGGCGTGAGCTCGGCTAAATTGTACGATAAAACCGGCTCGGGCCGTTATAACACGGTGGAAATGCGGGGCGGCTTCGGAACGCTTTATTACTCGGCGGAGATATTTCGCAGGATATTCGGCAACACCAATATCCGTTCGTCGTTTTTCAATATAACCATCGATAAACCAAAAATCGCAACTAAAGACTTTAAATTTAACCGGATTGATGATATAATAAAGGCGAGAAACGATTTTAACAATGATAATTTAAATAATTCATATATAACTTTCGCGGGCTCGGGATACGGCCACGGCGTCGGTATGTGCCAGCACGGGGCGAAGAAAATGGCCGGCACGGGAAGTAATTTCAGGCGTATCATAAATTATTACTTTACTAAAGAAGTCAATGTAAAAAAAATATATTGAAATAAAGAAGTGCAGGTGAAAAACTATGTTTAGTTTTGGGTCGTCAAAATCGGCAATCGGCCTCGACGTAGGGACATACTCGGTGAAAATGGTTCATATGAAAAAGGGAAGCGCTGAACCTCAGATATTGAGTTTCGGCATAGCGCAATTTCCCCATGAAGGCGCGGTCGCCTCGGACGGCCAGATAGTCGATCCGAACGCCGTTTCCGAAGTGATCAAGGAGTTGTTCAAATCTTCGAAGGTAAAACCCGCCAACGTCGTTACGTGCCTTTCGAACCAGAACATCATTTCCCGTTTCATAAAAGTGCCCATGATGGCCGATAACGAACTCGAAGAAGCCGTCAAGTACGAGGCCGAGCAATACGTTCCATACGCCCTCGACGAAATGAACCTGAGTTTTTACAAACTTTCGCAGGTCGAAGAAGACGGCATAGCGCAGCATTTCATTCTTCTGGTCTGCGCCCAGAAAGACATCCTCAAAAATTTTCTCAACACGCTGAAAAACGCCGCGGTGACTCCTCAGATCGTCGACGTGGACAATCTGGCGATAATTAACGCCCTCGAAAAGGCCATCCGCCCGGACGAGGTCACCGCGATAATAGACATAGGCGCGAGTTCCACCAATATCAACATAATAAAGGAAGGCGTCCTTAAATTCACGCGTAACATACTTATAGCCGGAAACAATATCACCAACGCCATTATGAACGTGCTCAAACTCGATTTCGCGCAGGCGGAAAATATCAAAACCGAAGAAGTCGTAGTTTCCACCAGCGAGGATAGCGAAGACAACGACGTTTCCGAAGTCGTAAGAAGCATCATAGAAGAACTCGCCTCTGAAATCAGACGCTCGTTCGACTACTATAAAGCGCAGCACCGCGAACATACCATCAACAGAATCCTTCTTTCGGGCGGTACCGCAAAATTAAAAAATCTTGACGTGTTTTTAGCCAACGAACTCGGCGTAGAAGTCGAAAAGGCCAATCCGTTAGAAGGCATCGTGGCCAACGTCGCCAACGTCGATCAGCTTAACGAGCATCTGCTCGAACTAACCGCGGCAATTGGCCTTGCCCTGCGTGAGGTGATGTAATAATGATTAAAATCAACCTACTTCCGCAAAAGAAGCGAATGCATCTGCCCAAGATACCGATCGGTACCATACTGGGCGTGCTGATACTGTTAGGACTCGGATACTACCTGTGGGTCATTCAGGAAGAGAACTTCCAGGCCCAGCTCGAAGATCTGGCCAACCAGATAAAAGAAAAGGAAAGAAAGAAAAAACAGGTGCTCGCCGACAAACAGGAAAAATTATCCGCCATAGACCAGCAGATCAACTTATACAGGCAGCAGGTCAACCTTATAAAAAGGCTCATAGGCGCCGACATGGTCGCCTGGAGCGTCGTTTTCGAGGACCTCACCTACCTCGTGCCTAAAGAGACCGTATGGCTGAAGAGCTTCCAGTGCGAAGGCGACGCCAAGATACTCATGCAGGGCACCGCTCGCAGCGACCCGAACTTAGACCCTAAAAAGAACGAAGGCAAAAAGATCATGACCTCGATAGCCAAGTTCATTGAAAATCTCGACGAATGCTATTACATCGACAACGTATACCTGTCGAGTTCGCAGAAATCGCAGATGCACGGTCAGGATATTTATCAGTTCTCGCTCTCGGCTAAGATCGACCGCACCAAGAAAAACAGCGACGGCGGAGGCGAATCGGGCTCGGGTGAAGGAACTGATTCATCGGGCGGCGGAACCGCAGCGCCCGCGGGAGGTGGCGAATAATGAATAACACCAAGATAATGATATTCGTATTATTTATAATAATAGCCGCGTCGATGGTTGGCGTCTGGTACTTCGTTAACTTCAAGGAATTCGAAATACAGTACGACGACAAGATGGCCACGATCGAAAGCCTCGACAAGGCGATCGCGAACGCGAGCCAAGTCGAAGCCGACCTTCAGCGCAAGAACCAGGAGCTCGCCGAGGTCAAGGAAGAGTTCGAAAAACTCAAAAAGAAAGTACAGATAAGAGTGGACATACCCAAACTGCTCAAGGAAACCGAACAGGCCTCGCTCGACACCAAGGTAAAGTTCAACGAAATCAAGATAGAAAACCTCGTCCCCTACGAAGGGTACTCAGAAATACCCATAGAACTCCAGATCGTAGGCGGCTATCACGACCTCGGAAAGTATCTGAGAAAACTCGAGTACATGAAACTTTTCAACGTGAACGCCGGAACGCTCCAACTGCAGCCGTTCATCGGCCGCGAGGGTTCGAACAAAGTCGAGATCAATATGACATTAAACGTTAAATCGTTCGTATTGAACGATACCGGGGGGTTATAAAATATGAAAGAATTGATATTAAAAAAGAAAATATCACTTTTTAAGGCCGTATTCTTTTTATTCATAATATTCTGCCTTCTCGGATGGCTGAACATGGCCTCCGCCCAGGACGAAGCGGCGCCGGTTCCCGGCGCTGAAACCGGGGCTGAAACCGCGCCCGGCGAGGAAACTCCCGCCGCCGAAACGCCCGCGCCCGCTGCCGAAACGCCGGAGGCCGAGCCCGCCGCAGCGGCTCCCGCGGCTGAGCCCGACGTCGAAGAACCGTTCAAGGAATACGAGCCCAAAGACAAAAGCAAGGATCCCAAGGACCCTTTCAAACCGTTGATCGCTCCTCCGCCGCCGGTGACTCCGCCTACGCAGCAGTCCGTCAACATCCAGAAAAAAACCGAGGTTCAGGTTCCGCCGCTGCCGATCAAAGTGACGTTCATCGTCGGCTCCGACGCTAAAAAAGTCGCCGTGCTGCAGCTTAACAATAAAACCTACGACATGTCCGCCGGCGAACAGGAAGATTCGGGGCTTTTCAAGGTCCTCGAAATAACCGACAACAAGGTCAAGATATGGGACTCGCGCGTTCAGAAAGAGCGCGACATACCGCTTCAGGGCCTGTAAACCGGGCGTGACGGTCCGGAATTTAAAATGTATTTTTACATAATTAATAAAACACGTTAAATTTTTTGAAATAACTTACGATATACATACATAGCACCAAAAGTAAAACCATCTGTTTTTTTATAGTCATAACAATAAATAACTAATTTAAATCAACATACGAAGAATCAAGGGAGGTATCTTATGAACCACGGGTCACTAAGCCGCAATCGTTTCGGTCCGCTCTCAGGCGCGGGCCTCACGCTTGCAATTTTTATTTTCACGATCGCAGCCGGCCAGATGGCGTTTACCGCGCCTCTGTGGGCGCAAAGCGGAAGCTCCAACGAATATATCTCGATGAGCACGCAGGGCGCGGGCGAAGACATCCGCCAGGTCGTTAAAACCATAGCAAAACAGGCGAGCGTCAACATCCTCTGCGATAGATCGGTTTCAGGAAAGGTCGTATTCGCGCTCAAAGACGTATATTACGAAACGGCCCTGCAATTGATCGCCAAAACCAACAACCTCGCCGTCAGAAAAGAAGGCAACACCTTCATCATCGGCCAGGCGAAAAACTTAGCGGAAGGTTTCGACAGAAACACCACGCGCAACTACAAGCTGAACTTCGCCAGACCCGAAGACGTGCAGAAAACCATTTCCGAGGTCTACAAATCGACCACGGGCACTCCTTTAAAAGTAGCGGTGGACAAACGCATCAACTCAATCGTCGTCCAGGGCACCAAGGAGCAGCTCGACCAGATATCAGAGCTCGTAAAACAGCTCGACGTGAAGGTTCATCAGGTATTGATCGAAGCTAAAATAGTGGAAGTTTCGACCACCGGACAGCGCCATCTCGGTATGAACTGGGGATGGGGCGCGGGTCAGTATTCAGAAGGCAAAGCATCTTCGACGGGCAAGATCGCGGCCATCACCGAAGCCCAGGCCAAAAACGCCAGCGCGACATCCTATCGTCCCGACTTAACGAGTCTTGCGACTGGCGGTAACGGCGACGTTTTCAAACTCGGCGATTTCTTCAGGGGCCCGATGTTCTTCGAAGCCACGCTCAACGCTCTTGAAACCAGCGGCCACGGCAAGACCCTCACCAATCCCAAGATCGCGACCCTCAACGGCCAGAAGGCCAATATCGAAGTCGGCAGAAAGATCGCTTACTACACCGGCGGCGACCAGGGCGCGGGCGAAAAAGACGTAGGCGTTAAACTCGTAATCACCCCGCAGATAAACGACGAAGGCTGGATCACGGCCGAAATCGCGCCTGAAGTAAGTTTCCTCGAAGGCTACGACCAGGCTACCGGAAAACTGCCTCTGATAGGCCGAAGGCTCGCGAGCACGGTCGTCAGGGTCAAGGACGGCGAAGAGATCCTCATCGGCGGCCTGATCAACGAAGAAGGAACCTCCGACACGTCGCGGTTCCCCGTGCTGGGAAACATTCCGCTGCTGAAGACCTTCTTCTCCAGCAAAAAGAACGACGAACGAACCCAGCAGCTGATAATTCTCGTCAAACCGTCGATCATACCCGAATCGGAAAGTTAGCGGCCAGGGTCCAGATCTGAAATCTGACCGCGTTAATAAATGAAATCAAAAACCGCCGGAAGAAACTCCGGCGGTTTTTGATTTTATAATTCACTTTTTCTTTAAAATTAAAAGCGCGCCGTGCCCGTTAGCGCTTTATATTTTTACATTCGTTCATCTGTATATATGGGAACTGTCAGTCTTCGATATCGTCGCCGTCCGGCGATAACTGTTTTTCGCTGAGGGCATTGCTCAATTCCGCCCAGCCCGGATAGATCTTAGCGGCCATATCGTAAATCTCGCGCGCCGATTTTTCATTACCGACGGCCCTGTAGGCGCGTATCAGCGTTATGTACATATTGCCGAGCCTTTTATCGATGGTCAAAGCCTGATTTAAAAACTTGAACATTTCCGCCGTGTTCTGCTTCTCGTATTGCGCGTAAAAAGCGTCCTCGACGGGCTGTATCTTTAAAAAAGCCTTGTAAAGAGCGCCGCCGATACGGTTTAAAATGGCTTCCTCGTCTTTATCGATCATGGCGTTATATTTATCGAAATCCATAGCCAGCTTGTCGTCGAGCTTGTATAATTCGAAAAAATCGCCGTGCATCGAGCAGCGCGCGATCACTTCGTAATTCTGCGAATCGTTGTTCTTATCGACGCCGAGGGTTATCTCGGCGCTCTGAGGACATGATACGCCTTCAGCTAGAAGGCCTTTGGTTTTAAGAAGTTCGAGATCCACTTTCGCGGGCAGCTGCATGTCCTCGTATAAAACCTGAAGGAGGCTGGCCGCCTTATAGACTGCGCGCGTGTTAAGATAACACTGGCGCCGCGTATCGTTCATTTTTATGTAGCGCTTTTCGGAAATGGAATTTATCTTCAATTCGCCGCCGGCGTTTTTTATAAGATTGAACTCCTGCTTTATTATTTCGCCGTCGCCTTCGTAAACGCATGACGCTTCGCCGAACCCGTTGACCGTTATGGCGCGCTTGTAGTTTTTTATGATGTGGCGGTCGATCATGTAAAAATTATTGACGCACTCTCCGCCTATTTCGGTCGTAACGAAACGTTCGTAATTACTGCCGCTTTCAAGAAGCGATTTCAGGAATTCGTCTATAACGGAGGACGCTCGCGAAAAATCGGACGAGGGAAGAAACGCCTCGCGCGGTTCGGAACCGGCGTCTTCGCCTTCGGGCGGCTGCTGAGCGGAGCCGGGCGCAGCGGAGCACGCCGCCGCCAGCACGACGACAATCACAGCCGTGAGAAAGTATTTCAAGGCCCACCCCGGGCATGTATTTTTAAATTCGATCGTTTTATTCATAATTATATCCACCCGCGTAAAAAAATATTGACCGGTCACTGAAAAACTAATTATATCACAATTTTATGCCGATATCAAGATAATATGAGAGTAAAATTTTTCGCGATATTTTTAATATCGATGGCCTTTTTCGCCGCCGGCGCTCAGGCGGCGTACGCGAAAAGCTCCGGCGGTTTCCGGTTCAGGCTTTCAGGCTACGTTTCCTGCCTGAAAGATTCCTCTCCGCTGGATGGCGTTTCCATTAAGCTCAACGGTAAAAAGCAAAAAATCAAAACCGCTCCTTCCGGTTATTATGAGATGAATTTAACCGCCGGAAAATATAAAATATCATTTTCGAAAAATGGCTACAAAGACGGTGGGTTTTCTTTAGAATCAACCGATTTCGAATTTCCTGAAACTGAAATATCGCGTAACGCCGCGCTCGAACCCGTCGAAAAAAGCCTGAAGGTAAGAGGGCGGCTTATCGACCGCGTTTCCGGCGAAGGCGTACGGGCGGAAATGCGCGTCAACGACGAAATAATCATATCCGGCCATGACGGCTACTTCGAGTGCGAGACCTTTCCCGGAGAGGTCAGCCTGAAAGTTTACAGCAAAGCGCACCGGCCGTACGGTAAAACATTCAAAAAAAGTAATATTTACGAACTGGACAAAGAACTGGAGATCTTTCTGCAGCGCTACACACTTTTTTCGACAGCCGAAGGAGTCGTAATGGAGAAAAAAAACTCGGCGCCGGTTTACGAAGCGGTGGTGGAGATCGCCGGAAAAAGGGTATTGACCGACGACCGCGGGCGCTTTTTCATGGAGATCAACGAATCGGGCCCGCAAAAGCTGGTGTGCTCGAGGGACGGCTTTGAAAAAGTAACGAAAGCTATTAAATTAAAAGCCGGCCGAAATAAAATAAAGATTTATTTAAACATAAAAGAAAAAGGGCTGATCGAAAAGCTCAGGGAAAAATATGAAAAAGAAATTATTCATTAGTTATACGCTCATAAAACTTCTGGTCATAATACTTTTCAGCACCGGCTGCCTTCAAAAGGACCGCGACGTGTTCTGGTCGGGGACTAATTACGGCGACGACGAACCCGTAAAAGCACTTATGACAAACCTCGCCGCCGGGCTGAACCGCCGCGAGATAAGCGCCGTGATGAACTGTTTCGACGAATCGCTGAACTTTCCCGATTCGCTGAATCCGTCCATAAAGGTCACCTACAGGACCTTAATGTACGATTACCTCGATTTTTTCAAAAAGATCGAGAGCATCGGTTATGAATTCAACGACCAGTACATAATATTGAGCGAACACACGGCCAAGGTCACCATAAAATTGCGCAAGCGCTACAAGGCCGTATCGCCGTTCTCGCATTCCGTCGACGCCGACGTCGCCGAAACGGTCATTATCACCAAAAATAGCGCCGGAAACTGGCGCATCACCCAGATAAACGAGCTTCTGCCGCCCCGCATCTATTAGCCGGAGCCGGAAGCGCAGACCGCGAAAAGATCATTTTTCGTCCAGCGGCGTCAGTTTATGCCGGCCTTCGATATCCTCGTAAACAGCCCTCATAAGTTCCGCGACGCTCCAGGCCTGGCTGATACAGCCCGCCGGCCGCCTCGGCTCGTCACCGTCAAAAATTTCAGATATCGACATGAGGCCGGCTTCTTTCAGGTGCGGTTTAAAGTTATCTATAATTTGCGAACAAAACCCGGCGGTTTCGGCGTCGTACCCGCGCACGCGAAGTTTCGCGGATATAAAAGGGCCGATGAGATATGCCCAGACGGTGCCCTGATGGTAGGCACAGTCGCGGGCGTACCTGCCGCCTTCGTAGCGGGGTTTATATTCCGCTTCGCCCGGGGCGAGCGAGCGAAGCCCGCGTTCGGTGAGCAGATGCGTTTCGACGGTATCGACAATGTCCGCGGCGAGGCGCAGCCCGACTGGCGAAAACGGAAGGCTCACGGCGAAAATCTGGTTCGGGCGAATCCGGGCTGACACGCCGCCGCTATTTTCGCCGGCGGGGCCGAAGCAGTCGAGCACGTCATAAAGCCCGCCGCCGGCAGGTTTTTTAAATTTCTGTGCAAAATGCGTTTTAACGCCGTTTATCAGAACGTCATATTTTTTATCGATATTCACTTTCAGGAGTCCGGCGAAAAACCTGTAAACGCATAAAGCATTGTACCACAGAGCGTTTATCTCGACGGCCTTGCCGGAACGCGGCGTAACGACGAAACCGTTCACCTTCGCGTCCATCCATGTAAGCTGGACGTCCGGGCCGCCCTGAGTTATGAGACAGTCGGCCGCGTCCATTCTGATGTTGAAATCGGTGCCGGAGATATAATTATCGATGATCTCCTTCATCGGCCGCATCGAATTTTCGATGAAATAAAGGTCGCCCGTATAAAGGTAATATTTATAAAGCGCGTGAAAGTACCACAGCGACGCGTCGACAGTGTTGTACTCGGGCGGAGCGCTCGAATCGTCGCTGAAGCGGTTGGGGACTATGCCGTCTTTTATATTTTCTGAAAAGGTGCTTAATATCTCGCGGCAGACGTCGAATTTTTTCGTCACGAGCGTAAGGCCGCCGAGCGATATCATGGTGTCACGGCCCCAATCCGAAAACCAGTGGTAGCCGGCGATGATAGTTTTTTTGCCCGTGGAGCGGCGCGAAACGATGAACGAATCGGCCGCGTAAGCGAGCTCGCCGACCATACCGCACTCCGGCGGAAGATTATTAGCGATATCGAATATTCTTTTTTCGTTGTTTTTCTCGAGCTTCGATACCGGAACGGCGTCCGCGCCTTCTTCGGCGGAGGCTGTCACGCTGACGCTTTCGCCCGGCTTCAAAACG
>Ga0209212_1000649_pt1 | contig 65388 bp, 59 predicted proteins | sample RifGroC2_FD_183996 | JGI IMG/M metagenome (GOLD analysis project Ga0209212, IMG submission 183996) | Groundwater microbial communities from Rifle, Colorado, USA - Groundwater C2 (SPAdes) (version 2) | ecosystem: Environmental > Aquatic > Deep subsurface > Groundwater | place: Rifle, Colorado...
CGGCGGCCCGTTTGGCCAAACCGGTTTGTTTCGTTTTTGATCTTCGTTCGGATATGGCGCTGGCCCGGCTGATGTCGGGCTTTAAGCCGTCGCGCCGCCCGGACCCTGTCCCCAATCCGCCGTCGCCGGCGCGCGGCAACCCGCCCGCCGCCGTGCAGTTGTCCTGGAATATCCACGCGGCCTGCAATTACGACTGCCCCTACTGCTGGTTCCACGGGCACTGGGACGACTTTTCCGGCGGCAACGTCTACCTGCCGCCCGGGGAGTGGGCCGGGCATTGGGACCGCTTTAACGACCGCTGCGGCGGTGCCGAGATCTATATAGCCGGCGGCGAGCCCTTCGTCTATCCCGGTTTTGAGCAAATAGTCGCGCGGCTGTCGAAGCGCAACGTTGTCTTCGTCATCACTAACCTGGCCTGGGCCCCGGCCTCGGTAATAGGAAAGCTGGACCCGGCCAAGGTGGCTTTTTCCGCGAGTTTTCATCACCAGGCCGCGGGGTCGGCCGACGCTTTCGCCGAAAAAGTGGCTTCCCTGCGGCGGGCCGGTTTTCACGCCGGGGCGTCGATAGTGGCTTATCCGCCGTTCCTGCGGCAGCTGCCGGACTGGGTGGACGCTTTTATGGCGCGCGGTATTTATCCCGTCGTGCAGCCGTTCCGCGGCGAGTGGCGCGGCCGCGCTTACCCCGCCGCCTATTCCCGCCAGGGCAGGCGCCTGGTGGAATGGCTGGCCCGCGGTGAATTTGTCGGCAAGTACGGCCCCCTGGCCTGGCGGGCGGCGGGGGGCGGCCGGACCGACACGGAACGCAAGACGGATGATTTCGCGCGGGAGTACCAGCTGGCGCCGCGGGTTACGCGCGGGGCCCTGTGCAACGCCGGGCGGAGCTATGGCCGCCTGCAGTTCAACGGCGACATGATCCGCTGCTCCCAGGGCGGCTATGTGGGGAAGTTCTTCGACAGGGATTTTAACATGGGGGCGGGGGCGCAGGCCTGTCCTTTCAGGTTTTGCGAGTGCGGCAACGAAGTGGTGTATGTGAAAGGCGGGCCGCTCGGCCCGGGCTAGCGGCGCTTGACGGCTTTACTCTTAACCCAGGCTAGTACTGCGGGCAGAACGTCCGGGTTATTTAACATGCTCACGCCGTGGCCGCCCTTTCCGTCGATAAAGTCAGGCCGCAGGCTGCCGGCACGGGCCGTTCTTATGAACAGGGAGGAACTCTGGCTGGCGTAAGGGTCGTCGTCCGAGGCCGTGGTCAGTACCGGGTAGCTCCTCGGGGCTAAAAAATAATCTTTAATGTTCACGCCGGCGTATTCCAGCCCTGGCGAAAGCAAGATCACCGCCGCCGGCTTCCGCCGGCTTTCCGCGGCGGCTTTAAGGGAAAGATTCGCGCCTATGCTGGCGCCGCAGAACACTAGCTTCCTCGACGAAAAGCCTTTTTTCGCAAGCCAGGCGGCCGCGGCCGCTATGTCGCGGGAGGCGTTGTTCCAGTCGGCCTTGGAAAAATTCCGGTAGTCCGTCTTCAGTCCGCCGCAGGTCCGGCTTTCGTTGTGGCCGCGCAGGTCCAGCGACAGATAACCGTAACCGGCCTTCTTAAGTTCCTCCTGGAAAGGCGCCCACTCGTTCTTGGATGAGCCAAGACCGTGCGTATTGATAAAGATATAGGCGCCGGAAGAGGGCGCCAGGTAAAAGGCTTCCAGGGCGCAGCCGTCGGCGCTGGTGAGGCGTATGGTGGTCTGTTGGGCTTGCGCCCGGGCTCCCGCCAGCAGCAGTAAAGCCGCGGCCAGCATGGGTTTAATATCCGGCATCAGGCCGCCCTGTCCGCCTTGTGGTGGACTTTCCAGGTGGCGGCAAAAAGGATCAGGGAGATAAAACAGGCGCCGAGCAGCAGCGTGAAACCGCCGTCCCAGCCCCAACGGTCCACTATGCGGCCCAGGCCCAGCTCCGCTATGACCGCGCCGAACACGTAACCGAAGAAGCCGGTAAAGCCCGCGGCGGTGCCGGCGGCTTTCTTGGGCGCCAGGTCCACGGCGCTGACGCCTATCAGCATGACGGGCCCGTAGATAAGGAACCCTATGGCGAACAGCGCCAGCGAGTCCACCAGGAAATGGCCCGCCGGGTTCTTCCAGTAAACCCAGACGGCTATGGTCACCAGCACCATGAATATGAAAGAGACCGGGCTCCGGCGCCCGCCGAAGAATTTATCTGAGGCCCAGCCGGCCAGCAGCGTGCCGGGGATGCCCGCCACTTCGTAGAGAAAGAACAGCCAGCGTGAGGTGTCCGCCGGGCAGGCCTTGACCGAAGTGAGATAGGTGGGGGCCCAGTTCAGTACGCCGTAGCGCACTACGTAGATAAAAATATTAGCCACGGCTATTATCCACAGCGGCTTGTTTTTTAGGACGTAGGTGACGAAGATCTCCTTCGCGCTCAGTTCCCGTTCCGGATCGTCCACGCCGGTGTCGGGATGGTCGTTCTTGTGATCCTCTATCGACGGAAGGCCGCAGCTCTGCGGCGTGTCGCGCAAAAAAACCAGCAGCAGTACTGCCATGGTGATGGCGAGCAGGGCCGGCACGTAGAAAATTATATGGAAGGTCAGTCCGGCGCTGAGGGCCGCGCCGGCGGCCAGGATGGTGGCGAGGGCCAGCGAGCCGTTGACTATGGGTCCGATCAGGCCGCCGCCAACGTTGTGGGCCAGGTTCCAGGTGGCGAAAATGGTGCCGCGCTCGTGGTCGCCGAACCAGTGTGTCAGCGTGCGCGCGCACGGGGGCCAGCCCATGCCCTGAGCCCAGCCGTTGACGAACCACAGCGCGAACATCATGGCGACAGAGCCGGCGAAGCTGGGGAAGATCAGGTTGACTATACCCGACAGCAGCAGGCCGGTGGCCATGAAGTAGCGCGGGTTGGACCGGTCGGAGACGTTGCCCATGATGAACTTGCTCAGGCCGTAGGAGATGGCTAGCGCCGTGGCGATAAGCCCGACGTCGCCCTTGCTCATGCCGTAGTCCTTGATCAGGTAGGGTTTGGCCAGCGAGAAGCTGTTGCGGACGAAATAGAAGAAAGCGTAGCCGGCGAAAACGCTCAGCAGCATCTGCCAGCGCAGGCGCCGGTAGGCGGCCGGCACTTGTTCGGGCGGCAGCGGCGGGGTAAAAGCCGCGGGTTTGTAGATATCCAGTAATTTAAGGGCCATGGTTCTCCTTGCTATGGGTGAGATCCCCGCCGCGGGACCGCGCGCGGGTGGCATAAGGGCGCTGCCGCGAAAGTGTGTTTACAGCTGCTCCAGCTCCCGGGCCAGCTCCTCGGGGAACAGCGCGAAGACCTTGCTGGTGGAAAGGCAGTTGTCGGATTTGATCCCTATGGTGACCGTCAGCGTGCGGAAACCGGCTTTCAGGTCCACTACGCGGCCGAGTTCTCCGGTAATGCTCTGCAGGTCTCCTTCGATGTATTGGGGGACAGCCGGCATTATGCTCCGCTTCAATGCGTTCAGCAGGGAATTGATCAGGGCGTTAAGGATTATGTTGCCCAGCTCCGTCAGCATTATCTCTTCGGCCACGGTGGTGCTTTTGCCGTGGGGGAAGGAGTGCCCGGTAAAACACTTGGAGATGCACTCCGTGTTCTCTGGGTCGAACATCATTACCAGGGTAAGCGGCGCCGTATCCTTGAGGTTCAGGTAGACGGCGGCGGCGGAGTTCTTGAAATCATGATGTTTGAGGGCGTCCTCGAGCGTGCCGGAGGAAACTTCCGCGTCGAGTATCTGCCAGGTGCCGGCCGAGACCCGCGAGATCCTGAGCAGGCATTTGGCCAGGTCCACGGCCGCCAGGCTTTTTAATGTGACGTCGGGTTTAGAGGTCATATTTTCCGGGGTCACGCGACCTTTTTCAGGACGGCCTCTAATTCTTCGTACATGAAGGGTTTGTGGAGCACGGCGATAGCGCCCTTGTCGAGGAGCTGCTGGCTCATGATGTCCTGCTGCACGGCGGTCACCATCACCACTTTGGCGGTCCGGTCTATCGCTATTATCTCCTGCAGCGCCTCCAGGCCGGTCTTGCCGGGCATGATGAGGTCCATCAGTACCAGTTCCGGTTTCTGCTCGGTGAAAACCTTGACGGCCTCGTCGCCGTTCTCCGCCTGGCCCACTATCTGGTGGCCCATTTCCGTCAAAAGATCTATTATCATGCTCCGGGTCATGACATTGTCGTCTACTACCAGTACTTTCATAGAGACTCCCTGTTGGTGCTTGAAACTTTCCCGCGCCCCTGAAATATAACTAGATTATAATACAAAAAGGGACGGTTTTGTCCGGCCAGGCGGCGCCCGGTCAAAGATAATGCCTTAAGGTGAGCAGCGGGTGGTAAAACAGCATTTTCGGGGCGGCGTGGCGCATGACCGCCCGGAGCTGTTCGCGCCTTTCCGGCGGGAAGCAGTGGGTGGGGCACTTTTTGCAGGCCGGTTTGGGGTGGTGGGGGCATTTGGCCAGGCGGCCGGCGGCATAAACGAGCAGCTCATGGCAGGCCGGGCACAGGTCATGGTTGGCATGGACGCCGCCGCAGTAAATGACCAGCATCTTTTCCAGGGACTCGATCTCAAGCGCGATGTTTTTTTGCACACTGGTATTATATGTAAAATGGAAATGAGGGGAAAGCCTGACGGGCCTTTTGACTGGGCGGGCGGCATATCCTAGAATCTAGAGTATGAACGGCAAAGACAAACGGCGCGCACCGCGCAACAATCATAATTCCGTCATCGAGATCTTCGATGTGGAAGGTAAAGTGGCCGCCTCCGGCCGGCTTATCGATTTTTCCACCGTGGGGGCGGCTTTTACGGTGGGGGACCCGCTGGTGATGCCGGATAAGTTCCACGCCCGCATGAGATTTCTGGATAAGGGCGTGCTGGAGGTCGAGGCGCGGGGGGTCTGGACCCGCAGGGAAAAGAACACGACGCATTACGGCATAGTGTTCGACTCGCTCAAGCGCGTCCATCCCACCGGTGAATTTAAAGGCCACAGGGAATAGCGGGAGCTGAAATTAAAACTTATGTCCAAGTCCGTGCTGATAATAGATGACGACGAGGATCTGTCTGTCCTGCTGATGGAATTCCTTCAATCGAAGGGTTTTACCGTCTCCAGGGCTTTCGACGGCGCTTCCGGGCTGGAGAAGGCCAGGGCGCAGCTGCCCGACCTGATCACCATGGATTTCAATATGCCCGGCGCCAACGGCGTCGAGACCTACAACAAACTGCGCAGCCACCCCGAGACCGCGGTCATCCCCGTCATCTTCTTTTCCTCCACCATGATGGGCCTTATCAAGCGCATGGTGCTGGAGAACACGCGCATAAAATTCCTGAAAAAAGGCTGCCCCACCAAAGAGCTGGAGGCCTGCGTCAACGAAATGATGGCCCTCCCCAAACTCGCCCCTCCGCCCCCGCCCCCCGTAAAACCCGACGGCCTCCGCTAACTTAGATAAAACTCCGCAAGGTGCGGAGTTGGGTGTGTCGCCAATGCAAGTTCGGGGTCCTGCCGCCCGAACCGACTTTCCGGTCCAGCCGCTCCACCCATCCCCTGCTAGGCTGGCGAGATGTAAACCTGCCGTTCACCTTACGCGGCTGGCCCAGAAAGCCGGTCCGTGCGTCACCCCTCCAGCGTTCCGCCCGGCCAGATAAAGGTTTCTCTACTTGGCTTCATAGACTTAGTATTTGAACCTTCGAATCCTCTGGTTAATTTCGGCTCGTTTTGGGGTATTTAGGTGATTATATTTTCACTGAATATTTCATTAACAAGCGCCGCTATATTTGGTAAATTATACTCGGAGTATTTAAATAATTTCTTATTATGATGGGTTGGTGAATAAGAAAATCTTATATTCCCCCATATGTTATCACGACACTACGCTGTCGGGATAATCTGCTAGACTATTTAAAGAGTTTTGGGGGATATATGTACTTTTTTACGGAAAAAACAGAGTCGTATGTCAGGGAGAAACTCGTTCAGGAGAGTCTATTTCAAATCGGTTACAATAAAACTATGAGCACACCCGTAATAACTTTAGGACCCAAAGTGATGCCTGCTATGGCCAAAAAGAGTGGGGGATTGGCTAAAAACAAATTAAACAGAATCTATGAAAAAGATTGCATTGCTTTTATGGATGAACTGTCGGAAAAAGTGCTTGACGTTGTAGTGACCTCCCCTCCCTATAATATACACAAAAACTATTCAAAGTATAAGGACAATAAAGAGAGTGGTGAGTATGTTGAGTGGATGGGGATGGTTGCTGAAAAAAGCAAGAGGGTTTTAAAAGATAATGGCTCTTTTTTTCTTAATATAGTTGGGGCTCCTAGTGAGCCGTGGGTCCCTTTTGATGTAGCGAAGGAGTTTTCTAAACATTTTACCCTTCAGAACACCATCCACTGGGTTAAAGCTATTGCTCTCCCAAAGGACAGCACGGAGACAAAATCTAACACAAATGGTTTAAATGGGGATATCTCATTGGGGCATTTTAAACCTATAAACACCCCTAAATATTTAAACCAATGCCATGAATATATTTTTCACTTTACGAAAAATGGGACTGTGGCGTTGGATAAGCTGGCAATAGGTGTTCCATATCAACATGAAAGCAACATGACTCGGTGGAAAACAAAGTCGAATAAAAGAGATCGGGGTAATATCTGGTTTATTCGATACGAAAACAAACAGGGTGCTTTTGCCCCCATTGTTCATCCTGCGACGTTCCCGGAAAAACTGCCTTACCTGTGTGTAAAACTTCATGGGGCCGGCCCCGAAACAGTAGTCTACGATCCCTTCATGGGGATCGGAACTACCGCTCTTGCCTGCCTTCGACTTGGGGTGTCTTTTTTGGGTACGGAGATAGACCCCAGATATATAAAAGAAGCCGAGAAGGCGATCTTGAAACGAAAAACAGACCTGGAAACGTCAAAATCAAATGGACACTAACTCAAACAAAGAAATATCTTTCAAGGAAATATCTCAGTTGCCCGGAAAGCTTGGAAAGCGCAGCTTTTCTGAGATTTTAGTGGCAGTGTGTGATCACAGTATTTTGCCAATGCAGTTGTCTGATCGGGATGACAGCAAATTGCTGGATACCATCAAAAAAGCGATGGATAACTTCATGAAGGCTAGTCGAAAATCGGAAACGAGATATAAGGCGAGCCGGGCGAATGAGGCGGGTAGTAAGATGGAAAGCGCCATCGTTGAGGAAATGAAGAAAACCTCGTTAAACCCAGAAAAACTTGGGAGTAGTGGCTATCCTGATTTGTGTATAAACCTAGATGGAAAAACATCATATATTGAATTAAAAACAAGTGCACAAAAAAATAAAAAAGGGACTCACCATCGGTTATTCTATTTTACATCCGGGAAGAAAATAAAAATGGACGCACACCATTTACTTCTGCAGGTTCAGATTATCGAGGAGGTGGACAAGTATTGGAAGGTCGCCTCTTGGGAACTGCGCGATTTGTATAATTTAAAAGTCGGTTTAAAAACAGAATGGAATGCAAATCAAGGGGACTTTGACGACGCAGGGCTTCTTGTAAAAGGAGAATAGCGACGCTGGGAGGGGGTATTTGCCGCCGGGGAATCCCGGCGGTTTTGCTTTTGAGGGGTATTCAGGTGATGTTGTTCACTAGTTGACTGATTTAATCCTTTTAAGCTTCCAATTTGCCGAAACTTAGGAAACATCAATAGCGTTAACGAAACCGGAGGGGCGGGGAAACCGCGCAACGGTTTCCATCTTCCAGGGTGCGCAGGGCAACACCCCGGCCGCACCGACTGGGCATCCTTGCGGAGCTTTCGTTAAAGCTGTAATATGAATTTTGGGATACCTTTATGGATAAAGCTATGGCGGCGAGGGAAATTATACTTTTGGGAGCGCTGGCGGAGGCGCGGGCTGCGGCGCTGGGCGCGGGGATAGAGATAATCGCCCTGAAGGGGGCCGCGCTGATCGAGCTGGGGATATATCAGCCGGGCGAGCGCGGGATGACCGACGCCGACGTGCTGCTGAGGCCCAAAGACCTGCCGGCCTTCGAGGAAATTTTAAAAACACTGGGCTACGAGCCCATGCCCAACAGCGCCGACGCCTGGCTCAAGCCCAGCCCCAACAACGCCCCGCCCGCCATCCTCGACGTCCACACCGGCCTCTGGCACATAAAAGACACCGACGAGCTGTTCAAGTGGGGCCTCGAGCCCGGCCCCGCCGGCCTCGCCCTCAACCTGGCCGACCTCTTCATCCACGCCGCCGCCCACCCGCTGCTGAACCACGGCGAACTCACCCCCCGCAACCTGGAAGACTGCGCCCGCATAGCCCTGCACGCCCCGTCCGATGGTGAAAAATTCTGGGCCGCCTTAACACGCAAAGTCGACTTCTACCGCCTGCGTCCCGTCCTCTGGCCCGTCATAAAACGCCTCGCCCCGGGCCCGCTCGCCGTCCCCGCCTCCGCCCTGGCCGCCCTGACCCCGCGCGGCCCGGAAAAAATAAAAGCGGCCTTCTTTGAGAAAGCCGCTAAAAAACATTCCACCGTGCTCGAATACCTGCTGCCCGCCCTGCACCGCCCCGGCCTGCTGGTAAAATACGCCGTGCCCGAAAAACGTTTTATGCTGCGCCGCTACGGCGCCGTAAGCCTTACGCTGTACCTGCTGCGCCCCTTAAAGCTTATACTGGCCCTCTTCAGGCGATAAGCCCCTGACCAGCGTAACCATCTTCAGGATATTGGTCAGCCGCTCCAAGCCTGGCGGCTTTATCACAAAATCAAAAGCGCCTTCCCTGACCGCCTTGGCCGCCATGTCGGCGTTGTCCAGGCCGGTAATCAGGATAACGCAGACGTCCTTGTTCTTTTCGCGGGCCTTGAACGAGAATTCCAGGCCGCTGGCGCCGCGCAGGTAAATGTCGGTGATCACCACGTCGAAAGCTTTTTCTTCCAGCAGTTTGCGGATCTTCTCGGCGTCGTCGGCGCGGGTGACCTGGAAGTGGGGGAAAGCGGCCAGCATCTCGCCGACCCTTTCTATGACGTAACCTTCCTCTTCAATAAAAAGAAGCTGTTTTTTCTCCATCACCACTCCACCCACCAGCGGCCCAGTTCCAGCTTGGCGGCGAACTTGGGGTTTTTCTCCTGCAGCTCCGATATTTCCAGCGGGCGCTCGATGGAAGTCATCGGGTGTTCCATAAGGTCGATCAGAACAGGGTTTATCTGGGCGAAATCGGCGTCCAGCAGCGTTTCCAGCAGCGGCCTGGTAAGAGAACCCTTATTAATTTTTACCACGCGGCCTGTTTCTCCGGTGGAAAGCAGCACTAGGGACCCCGGGGGATAGATGGAGACGGCCGAGATAAGGGCCTTTACCGCCCTGGCATTGAAGCCGCGCCCTTCCTTTTCTATGAGGTCCTTTACCACGCCGGGCGGGTTTATGGCGTCGCGCCAGGAGCGGGGATGGGTCATGGCCTCGAAGACGTCGGCTATGCCGATAAGTTGCGCCAGCGGGTCTATCTCCTCGTTGGAAAGGCGGTCCGGATAGCCGGAGCCGTCCGCGCGTTCGTGCGTCTGAAAAATTATGCGTTTGGCGCGGTCTTTGATCTTGTAGTCCACGTCCACTATCCTGTCCAGTTTGGCCGCGCCGGCCTCGGCGTGCAGGGTCAGCGTCGAAAATTCCTCTTCGGTCAGGCGGCCCTCGCGGTTGTAGAGGTCGCCGTACTCGGTCATGCCGATGTCGTGTGTCATGGCGCAGAAACCCAGCAGGCGCAGTTCCGCCGGCTCCAGGTCCGCGGCCAGGCCCATGGCCAGGGCGATGAGCGTGGTGTTGGCGGTATGCGCGCGAAGGTAGTCTTCCGCGGTGGAATAGCGGGCGTAGTTCAGCAGCACGCCGTTCGTCTTCAGCGTCTCGGCGGCCAGGTCGCAAGCGCGCACCACGGCTTCGTATTTTTCCGTATAGGGTTGGTTTACGCTTTTAAGCAGCGCGCCGGCTGTCTCCAGCAGGCGCGAGTAGACCTCGCGGGCGCTGGCGTCCAGTTCACGGAACGGCAGGGCGGGTTCTTTGGGCTGGGCTTTGCTCTCAAGCCTGGTTTTGGGCTGTTTATAGGCCCCGATGTGTTTTTTAATGGCCTCCGTTCTGTCGGCGACCGGAGCGGCGGCGTGCTGTCCTGCAGGTTCCGGCAGCGGAGCCCGGGTGGACGGCAGCACGGGCGCAGGTTTTTCAGGGGCGGGTACGGCGACAGGCCGGGCCGGTTTGCGCGCCTCAGGGGCGGCCGGCTCGCTCTTGGTTTTGTTCAGGTCTGAAAACCGCATAGGGATATTATAAACTACGGAGGTTAAATAAAGATTGCGGGATGATTACAGCTTTTTCTCGAAAAGGCGGTATTTCCGGTACAGTTCGGCGCCGAGGGCCTCTATGGGGGTGTTTATCAGTACGTTGTCCTCGAGCGTCCAGGACACCTCGCCGTACTCCCAGCCCATTTTCTTGGCGGCTTGGATGGCCTGCTTGATCAGCAACAGCTCTATGCCTTTGCCGCGGAACTCCTTCTTGACCCCGAGGGTCAGCAGGCGGCCGCGGTTAAGTTTGAAAATGAAGCGGTAAAGGAAAGGCAGGATGGTGAGCGGGCCGAGCGCGCCGCGGGCTTTTTTAAGGGCGATGTTGAAATCGGGCAGCATCAGCACGAAGCCGGCCGGCTTGCCGTCGAACCGGGCGAAGAAAAGATAATCCGGCTTGAGCATCGGTTTGAGCGCGCCTGCCAGGTCGTCCATCTCGTCCGCGGTCATCGGCACGAAGCCCCAGTTCTTTTCCCAGGCCGAATTATAGATCTCTTTCACTTCGTCGATGGCCGCGTCTATGTTCTTTATGTCCGCGAAGTGCACCGTGACCTTGCCGTCGCGGTTCATGCGGGTGAGGATCTTGTCGAAGCGCTCCGGGAAAGGCGTGGCGGTAAGGCATTTATAGGCGTACAGGTCCTTGACCTTGGTAAAGCCTGCGGCCTCCGCCAGCTCCAGATAATAGGGCGGGTTATACGGCATCATCACCATGGGCGGGCCGTCGAACCCCTGGCTGAGCATGCCGCAGGTCTCGTTGGTGGAGGGATTCACGGGACCTACGGCCGAATCCATGCCGCGGGTCTTAAGCCATGCGGCCGCCGCGGCGAACAGCGCCCCGGAGACCTCCCTGTCGTTCTCGCAGTCGAAGAAACCGAAGAACCCGGTCTTGTCGCTGTGGAAATTGTTGTGCGCGTGGTTGACGATGGCGGCCAGGCGGCCGGCCGGGCGGCCGTCTTTATAGGCCACCATAAGCTTGCGCTCGCCGTGGCGCCAGAACGGGTGGCCGGTGGCGAGCAGGTGGCGGGTATCGCGCTTGAGCTCGCCCACCCAATGCGGGTGGGCGCGGAAAAGGGCGAAGGGATAGTCTATGAAAACGCCGAGGTCTTTTTCGGCGATCTCCCGAATTTCAATGGGCATAAATTATGAACGCGCGGCGGCCCGGCGGCCGTAAGCTTATTTCACCAGGGCCGCGGGCTTCTTCTTAAGGACTTTCTTGACGCAGGTCTCAAAAATGTCGAGGGCGCGGTCCAGTTGCTCGCGCGTGTGGGTGGCCGTCGCCACTACCCGGATAAGCGAGCGCTTGGGGGGCACGGCGGGGCTGACCACGGGGTTGGTGAACAGGCCGTTGTCGTAAAGCATGCGCCACAGCATAAAGGTCTTTTCGTTGTCGCCGATGACCACCGGGATAATGGGGGTTTGGGTTTCGCCCGTGTTCAGGCCCATGGCCTTAAAGCGCTTCATGAGATATCTGGCGTTGTCCCAGAGTTTCTTTATGCGCTCCGGTTCCTCTTCGATGATGTCGAGGGCTTTGGAGATGGCGGCTACGGAGGCCGGGGGCAGGGCCGCGGAGAAGATCATGGAGCGCGACAGGTGCTGTATGTAATGGATGATGTCCTCGTCTCCCACCGCGAAACCGCCAACGGAGGCGAAGGACTTGGAACAGGTGCCGACCACCAGGTCCACGTCTTTATGGGTGAGGCCGAAATGCTCACAGGTGCCGCGGCCGTGACGCCCCAGCACCCCGGAGGCGTGGGCGTCGTCCACCATCAGGCGGGCGCCGTATTTGCGGCAGACTTTGGAGATCTCGGGGATGGGGGCGATGTCGCCTTCCATGGAGAACACGCCGTCCACTATGACCAGCTTGCCGTGACCGGGGCCTATTTCCTTGAGCACGCGCTCCAGGTCGGCCATATTGTTGTGCTTGAAGCGGCGGACTTCGCCGTGGGAAAGCCGGCAGCCGTCGAGGATGCTGGCGTGGTCCAGTTTATCCACTATGGCGAAATCGCCCTTGCCCACTAAAGCGGAGATAACGCCCAGGTTCATCTGGTAGCCGGTGGCGTAGATGAGGGCGGCTTCGCGGCCCTTGAAGGCGGCCAGCTTGCGTTCCAGCTCCATGTGCAGCACGGTGTTGCCGTTGAGGAAGCGGGATCCCGCCACGCCGGTGCCGAATTTCTTTACGGCGTCTATGGCCGCGGCCTTCATGCGGGGGTCGTTGGCCAGGCCCAGGTAGTTGTTGGAGCCGAACATTATGAACTTCTTGCCCTTTATGGTTATTTCGGGGGCTTGTTCGGATTCCAGCGCCTTAAAATAGGGATATATGCCCGAGTCCATGAGCTGCCTGGCAAGGGTGAAATTTCTGCATTTATCAAAAATGTCGGTCATAATATCCTGATATTTTATTAAATTGGGGGCTCAAATGATAGGGAGATGGTCGCTTACCTGCGGCCCAGTTTTTTGGCCAGGGCCGTGGTGGAACGGCCTTTTAAAAGGGGGATAAGAGCTACGCGGCCTGCGAATTCGGCGCCTACGACCGTGCCGTTGGTATAATCGGCGCCTTTTGCCAGCACATCGGGCCGGAGGGTCTTGATAAGTTCCAGCGGGGTGTCTTCGGAGAAGACGACCACGGCGTCCACCGCGGCCAGGGCGGCCAGCACTCTGGCGCGGTCCGGGGCCTTGTTAAAAGGCCTGGCCGGGCCCTTAAGGCGCCTCACGGAGGCGTCCGAATTCAGGCCCAGGAAAAGGAAATCCCCCATGGAGCGCGCCTTCTCCAGCGAGGCGATGTGCCCGGCGTGGAGCAGGTCGAAGCAGCCGTTGGTGAAAACGGCTTTCCTGCCGCCGCGTTTGAGCGCCGCGCGCAGGGCCGCCGCTTTCTTAAGGGAGATTATTTTTCCCGAAGTGTTCATGCCTTGACGGGCTCGGCCGGGGCCAGCAGGCGCTCCATGAAGCCGGTGTCGGTCTTGCCGGCCTGGAAGTCGGGGCTTTCTATTATGAGTTTATGCGCGTCAATGGTGGTGTGCACGCCCTTTACCTTGAAATCCACCAGGGCGCGCCTGGACCTGGCCACCGCAGAGGCCCTGTCCGGGGCCCAGACTATGAGCTTGGCCAGCATGCTGTCGTAATAGACCGGCAGATTGTAGCCGGCGTAGACATGGGTGTCCACGCGTACGCCGGGCCCGCCCGGCACCAGCCACTCTTCCACCCGGCCCACCGAGGGGGCGAAGTTGCGGGTGAAATCCTCGGCGTTGACGCGGTGCTCTATGGCGTGGCCGCGGTACGGCACGCTGTGACCGGCGGTATAGGAGAGCTTCTCCCCGGAGGCCGCCAGCAGCTGCTCGCGCACCAGGTCGAAACCGGTGATGAATTCGGTGACGGGGTGTTCCACCTGCAGGCGGGTGTTCACTTCCATGAAGTAGAACTCGCCTGTCTGGGTCAGCAGGAATTCCACCGTGCCTACGCCCACGTAATTGGCGGCCTCGGCCAGCTTCACGGCGGCCTCTTCAAGAGAGTCGCGCAGCTTCTTGCCGACGGCGGGCGAAGGGGACTCCTCCACCAGCTTCTGGTGGCGGCGCTGGATGGAGCAGTCGCGCTCCGGGAAAGCGATGGTGTGGCCGTGCGAGTCGCGGGCGAACTGCACTTCTATGTGGCGGGGCAGTTCTATGTATTTCTCGAAATAAACGTCGCCGTTGCCGAACGCGGCCTTTGATTCCGACTGGGCCATGTTCATCTCGTTGGCTAGCTGGGAGGCCTCGCGCACTATGCGGATGCCCTTGCCGCCGCCGCCGGCGGCCGCTTTGATCATTATGGGATAGCCGATCTTGGCCGCCTGGGCCGCGGCGTCCTTGTACACGCAGTCCTTGGTGCCGGGGGTGACGGGGATGCCGGCCTTTACCGCCATTTTCCTGGCTTCGGCCTTGTGGCCGAGCTGTTGTATGGATTTCGGGGACGGCCCTATGAAGGTTATGCCGTTGTCGCGGCAGGCGGCGGAGAAGTCTGCGTTCTCGCTCAGGAAGCCGTAGCCGGGGTGGATGGCGTCGGCGCCGGTGACCAGGGCGGCCGAGATTATGGCCGGGATGCTCAGGTAGCTTTCCCTGGCCATGGCCGGCCCTATGCAGACGGCTTCGTCGGCCAGGCGCACGTGCAGCGAGGAGCGGTCGGCTTCGGAATAGACGGCCACGGACCCGACGCCCATTTCGCGCAGGGTGCGTATCACGCGCACCGCGATCTCGCCGCGGTTGGCGATCAGAACCTTTTTAAACATGGCTCCTCCAGAAAAATAGACTAGTCTTACGGCTGCTGCGGGGCTTGCGGCGCGGGCGGGGCCGGGGGCGCCTTCTCCACCTTCGCCTTTCCCGTCCAAAGGTTCACCAGGAAAACAAAAATATCCCGGGTTTCTTTTCTGCGCGTGCGCTGGTTGAACATTTCCTGGCGCAGGAAAACCCTGTATTCCGGGCCGGTCTGATGCACCGCCAGCCACTGGTCTTTCGGAAAAAGCCTGGCGTTAGCGGGCCCGAGCCGCGCTTTTAGGGCCTCCAGCTGCTGGCGCCTGGCTTCGCCGATGGGCGGCATGTCGGCCTGGAAGCGGGATTTCTGCGCGAAGGTCACGGCTTCGGGCCCGGCGGCGCCGCTCATGTAGGCCAGGCGTTTTTTCGCTTCTTCCTTGCCGGGGGATTCGAAGCAGACGCCTTCCGCGGCCATAACGTCCTGCAGCGCCCTGTCATAGTTCTGCAGGTTCACATAGGAGTCGGCGCGGTTAAGGAACAGCGGGCATTGCTCTTTGGCCGTCAGGCCGGGCCATTTCATCAGCTTTTCGTATTCCTGTATGGCCACGCGGTCCCGCTGCAGGTAGCGCAGGCTCTCGGCGTAGTAAAAATTGAAGCCGTAGAGTTCCTCGCTCGAATACCCCACCGGGTAGGTGGCGGCGCCGTCGATAGTGCGGCGGCAGGATTCTGCGGCCTTGTCATAGATCCCCATAAAAAACTCGGTGGAGCAGAGGAAGCCCGACGAGCGCGGGTCCAGGGGGTCGGTGAGGTAAAGTTTCTGCGCCAGGAAAAGCGCCTGCGGGTAGTCCTGGCGTTTCACGGCGTCCTCTATGGGTTGGAACAGCACCCAGATATAGGGCCTGACCCAGCGGTTATGCTCGCGCACGAAGGAAATATAGTCGTGCTTCCACTCCGCGTCGCCTTCTTTGAGCTGGTAGCGCACCATGGCCGCGTCGGCGTCCATGGTGAAGACCTGCACGTCGCGGAACTGCCAGGCCGGGGCCTTGGCGTAGTAGCCGCGGCTGTTCTTCAGATATTCTTCCAGACTGCAGGCCGATTTTGAATTGGAGGAGAGCAAGTCGTAGGCCTTCTCGTATTTGCCCTGCGAGATATAAGTGAGGTAGGATTTGGCCGTCATCAGCAGGCGCATACGCGGTATGGACGGCGCCGCTATGCGGTACAGGATCCCGAGCAGGACCATGGTCAGCAGGACGGTGATGGACGGCCCCAGCAGCCGCTTTGTCAGCGGCTGTTTCGGCGCCGGCATCGGGGGCGACTGCCGCTGCAGGCGTGAGGAATCGGCCATGAAAGGGGAGGAGCCGGATCGCTCATAGCGTTTTTCGTCCGCAGGCGGCGCTTGGTGGGGGACGGCCGGTCTGGCGGGCTGCGCGGGCTTCGGCTGTTCGACCGGGCGGCTCCTGAAAGACTGGTCTTTTTCGCTTATGGTGTCCTGAATGGACTCCATTTCCACTTTTTGGACCTGGTTCTTCGCCGGCTGGCCCGGCGGGGGCGGCGCGCCGTTGTCCCTGGTCGGCGCGTTCAGGGCCAGCAGGGTGCCGCACTGGTCGCAGTAATTTTTCTCCACATGGTTGCCAAAGCCGCATTCGGCGCAGACCTTTTCAAGGCGCGCGCCGCATTTCAGGCAGGTGTCGCCAAGCATGTTCGGCAGGTAGCCGCACTTGGGGCACTTGATCACGGAGGGCTTTGGCTGCATGTCGTGTTATTTAGGTTCGATGAAGAAGAGGGGCTGGCCGTATTCCACCGGCTTGCCTTCCTCTATGGAAATTATCTTGAGCAGCCCGTTGGAGGGGGCGGTCACGCTCTTGAAATCTTTGCCTACTTCCACCACGCCCAGCTCGAAGCCGGCCTTAACGGAGGAACCTTCCTTGAGGTGGTTGGTCTTGCCGGGGCGGGCGAAGCGGAATATCCCTATGGAGGGGGAGAGCACCGGCTCCATGGTGGAGGCGATGGTGGTGTTGTGTTCCGGGTTGTTGTTGAGCTTCAGGCTGATCTTGTCGTCGCCGCTCCTCCAGGTTATTTCCTCGAGGTCGGTAGATTCCATCCACTTGGTCATCTTGGTCAGGGTTTTCACGTCCATTTTAGTACCTCCGTAAATTTTAAAGTCCCGCTTCCGAGGGGTCGAAAGCGTGCGGCAGCAGCTTTCCGGCCTTTGTGATGGTGATCTTTTCCTTCTTTTCCAGCGGCTGCCAGTCCAGGTAGATCATTTCCGCGTCTTTGTGCGCGAATTCTATTATAACCTGCCGGCAGGCGCCGCAGGGTTTGGCCGATTTGGCCGCCACGCAGAGGGCCTGTATCCTCTTTTCGCCGTGGCTGACGGCCTTGAAAATGGCGACGCGCTCGGCGCAGATGGCCAGGCCGAAGGAGGCGTTCTCCACGTTGCAGCCGGTGTAGATGCGGCCCGAGTCGGTGAGCACTGCGGCGCCCACGGGGTAGCGCGAGTAGGGGCAGTAGGCGTTCTTCTGCGCGGTCTTGGCGGCTTCCATCAGCTTCTTGCGGAGGGCCGCCTTCCCGTTGCGGTCGGGCGCCCTCTTTTTAACCGGTTTTTTAGCCATGTTAACCCTCCAGAATCAGTTTCAGCTTGGCGTAGGTCTTGGCCGGGAAATTTTCCTTGTGCGTAAGCAGCGAGCCCTTGGTGAAGGACGGGCAGCCGTTGCGGCAGCCGGCCTTGGCCACCAGCGGGATGATCTTCACCAGCAGGCGGCGGATGTTCTCAACGTTGGCCTGCAGGGTCTCGGACACCTTGTGCTGGCTCACTTCCTCGCCTTCCTTCCAGCAGTCGTAATCGGTCACCAGGGAGACCGGCGCGTAGTGGAAGCCGGCCTCGCGGGCGAGCTTGGCCTCGGTGGCCATGGTCATGCCGATGATGGAGTAGCCCATCTTGCGGTGGAAGAAGGATTCGGCCTTGGTGGAGAAACCGGGGCCTTCCATGCAGCAGTAGGTGCCGCCCTTGTGGCAGGTGATCCCGAGCTTCTTGGCTTCCTTGTACATCATGTCGGAGATGTCCAGGCAGAACGGCTCGGCCAGGGGCACGTGGCCCACTATGCCGTTGCCGAAGAAGGTGGAGGGGCGGCCCTTGGTCTGGTCCACGAACTGGTCGGGGAACACGAAGTGGGTGGGGGCGAGCTCTTCCTTGAGCGAACCCACCGCGCTGGCGGAAATTATGGTCTTAACGCCTATGGACTTGAGGGCCCACATGTTGGCGCGCTGGTTGATCTCGCCGGGGAGGATGGCGTGCTTGCGGCCGTGGCGGGGGAGAAAAACCACCTTTATGCCGGAAAGGGTGCCGAGGATGAGGTTGTCGGAGGGGAGGCCGAAAGGGGTTTTTACCTTGATTTCCCTGAGGATCTTGAGTTCCTTCATGGCATAGAGGCCTGTGCCGCCTATTACGCCTATTTCCGCCAGAGCCTTCTTAACCATTATAAACTCCTTGCCTTATATATAAATGAAATCTTCCTATGACCGGAAGCCCGAAAGGGTGGGTTCCGCCATTATTAATATTTTATAATAATTAGAGCCCCAAAACACGGAAAATTTATGCATCTTTGGCAAAGAAAAAGCCGCGCGCTGGCGCGGCTCTTTCATTTTGCGGCTTTGGGGGTTAATTCTCGAAGCCGGGGTACATCGGGAACTTGGAACAAAGGGCCTTCACCTGCTCCGCTATGCCTTTGAGGGCCTTGTCGTCGCCCTTGTTCTTGATGGCGTCGTCGATGAAGTCGGCTATCATCGGCATGTGCTTGTCTTTCAGGCCGCGGGTGGTGACGGCGGGCGTGCCTATGCGGATGCCGCTGGTGACCATGGGCGACTGCGGGTCGAAGGGGATGGTGTTCTTATTCACCGTTATCCCGGCCTTGTCCAGCGCTATTTCGGCTTCCTTGCCGGTGATGTTCTTGGCGCGCAGGTCCACGCTCATCAGGTGGCAGTCCGTGCCGCCGGCTACTATGCGGTAGCCGCGGGTCTGCATTTCACGGGCGAGTTTGCGGGCGTTCTTGAGTACCTGTTTCTGGTATTCCTTGAAGTCAGGGGACAGGGCTTCCTTGAAGCAGACCGCCTTGCCGGCGATGGCGTGCATCAGGGGGCCGCCCTGGTTGCCGGGGAAGTTAGTGCGGTCTATGGCGCGGGCGTAGGGGGCCTTGGAGAGGATCAGGCCGCCGCGCGGGCCGCGCAGGGTCTTGTGGGTGGTGGTGGTCATGATGTCGGCGTACTCCACCGGGGAGGGATAGACGCCGGCGGCGATGAGGCCGGCGTAATGCGCGATATCGGTGACCAGGTAGGCCTTCCAGTTGTCGGCCATCTTCTTGAGGCGTTTCCAGTCCCAGATGCGGGAATAGTTGGAGGCGCCGGCCATGATGAGCCTGGGGCGCTCTTTCTCCATGAGTTTTTCGGCTTCGTCGTAGTCCAGGAGCTCGGTCTCCTTGTTGACGTTCATGGTGACTATTTTGAAGTAGCGGCCGGAGAAGTTGAGGGGGTGGCCGTGGCTGAGGTGGCCGCCGTGGCTGAGGTTGAGGCCCATGACGGTGTCGCCGGGGTTGATGAGTGAGAGGTAGGCGGCGATGTTGGCCTGGGTGCCGGAATGGGGCTGGACGTTGGCGTGTTCGGCGCCGAAGAGTTTTTTGGCGCGGTCGATGGCGAGTTTTTCGGCGATGTCGACGTGCTCGCAGCCGCCGTAATAGCGCTTGCCCGGGTAGCCTTCGGCGTATTTATTGGTGAGGACGGAGCCGAGGGCCTCGAGGACGGCTTTGGAGGTGTAGTTCTCGGAGGCGATGAGTTCGAGGTTGTTCTGCTGGCGCAGCACTTCGCCTTTGATGGCTTTGTAAAGCTGGGGGTCGTTTTTGCGGATTTCGTCGTACATGGTGGTGTCTCCTTTGTTGGCTCTTACTTAAAAATTAAAACCGCGAGATGCTAAGTCGGTGACGGCCGGGACGTTCCCCTGCCCACCCGGGAAGAGGGAACCCTTGCGTCGGTTCCCCCCGCCTTACTTTGATGGCGGGGCCCCCTTCCGCAACGGGTGTTCAGGGGAACGTCCCGGCCATCGCCTCCAAAAAAACCGCTTATGTCAGAGCCACTGCGGTCGTGTATTTCTATTTTACTTCTTTTTTTAGTTTTTCGAGAGAGGCTTTGACGGCGGATTTTATTAATTTGAAGATCTCGAAGTAAAAGAGGGCGTCGCGGCCGTAGGGGTCGGCGATGTCGTCGGCGCCGAAGCCGGCGTATTCTATGAGCGTGAAGGTTTTGGCGGCGGCGGCGGGGTAGAGCTGGGAGATGCGGGCCTTGTGGTCGGCGGTCATGGCCAGGATGAGGTCGGCCTCACCGGCTATTTCGGCGGTCAGTTCCACGGGGATGTGTTTAAGATCCTTTACGCCTTCCTTTTTCAGCAGGTCGGCTACTACGGCGGGCTGCGGTATGTCTTTGGCGGCCAGGAGGCCGGCGGAGGTGAATTGCAGGGGGAGTTTTCCGGCCGCGGCGAGGAGGGCGGCGTAGTGATGGGCCAGAACGCTGCGGCAGGTGTTGCCGGTGCAGACGAAAAGTATTTTTTTCACGGCAGCCAATCCCCGGGGCCGCCGGAGGCGGGCTCCTCCCGTTCTTCTTCTTCGGAGCCGCCGGGGCGCAGCAGCACCACCACTTCGCCTTTCACGTCGCCGGCGGCCTCTATTCTGGCGATGGTCTCGTCCACGGGGCCGCCTACCCACTCTTCGTAGATCTTGCTTATCTCGCGCGCCACTATGGCGGTGAGGCCCGGGCCGAATTCCTCGCGCGCTATGGCGAGGAACTTTTTCAGCCGGTAGGGCGACTCGAAAAGTATGACGGTCTTTTTAAGGGTGAAGGCGGCGGTGAGGGCTTTTACTATTTTGCCGCGCGAGCGCGGCAGGAAGCCCAGGAAAATGAAGGAGTCGGAGGGCAGGCCGGAGCCGGCCGCCGCGGCTATTACCGCCGAGGGGCCGGGCAGCGCGCTGACCTTTATGCCGGTAGAGCGCGCCAAAGCCACCAGTTTGCGGCCGGGGTCCGAAATGCAGGGGGAGCCGCCGTCGGTGACCAGGGCGGCGCTTTTGCCCGAGCGCAGCCAGGCCATGGCCCCGGCTACGGAGCGCTCGTCGTGTTCGTTGTAGCGGAAAAGTTTTTTCTGGATGCCGAAATGGTTGAGCAGCTGGGCGGTGCGGCGGGTGTCTTCGCAGAATACCGCGTCCGCTTCTTTCAGCGCTTCCAGCGCGCGCAGGGTGATGTCTTTGAGGTTGCCTATGGGAGTGGGGACGATGAACAGCATCGGGGGCCTATTTGCCGACCGCGGGCCAGTTCTCGGTCTCCAGCTTGAGGAAAGCTTTTACCACTTCCGGGTCGAACTGGCGGCCGGCGCCCTTCGTCAGCTCGCTCTCGGCGATCTGCACGCTGAGGGCTTTGCGGTACGGGCGGTCGCTGCGCATGGCGTCCCAGGCGTCTATGGTGGCCACGATGCGCGCGCCCAGCGGGATCTCCTCGCCTTTGAGGCCCTCGGGGTAGCCCATGCCGTTGAACCATTCCTGGTGATAAAGCACCATCTGGGCCACGGGGCCGAGGAAGTGGATGGGGGAAAGGATCTGGTAGCCGATGGCGGGGTGTTTCTTTATCTCGTCGTATTCTTCCGTGGTCAGCTTGCCCGGCTTGGAGAGGATGGCCCCGTCTATGCCGATCTTGCCGATATCGTGCAGCAGCGCCGCGTATTCCACGTAGCGCAGCATCTGCTCCGGCATATGCAGTTCCTGGGCCAGGCGGCGGGCTTTCTGGCGGGCGCGGCCGGCGTGGTCGCCGGTGTAGGAGTCCTTGGCGTCGATCACGCGGGCCAGGGTCTGCACCATCTCCAGGTAGAAGTTCTCCAGGCTTTCGTAAAGTTTGATATTTTCCAGCGTGATGGCGGTCTCGCCGGCCAGCAGCGTAAGGAACTTCAGGTCGTAGTCGGTGAAGGATTCTTTGTCGCGGGAAAGGTGCAGGTTCAGCACGCCGAAGGGCTTGTCCTTGAGCTTGAGCGGGATGGCGATGAACGGGTCCAGCTGCTCTTCCTTGCCGATGAAGTCCTTGTACTGGGTGTTCTGCTGCGGGTCGGTGACGAAGATGGTCTCGCCGGTCTGAAAGGCGCGGCCGGCTATGCCCAGGCCGGGCTTTATGCGGGTGTTCTCGATAACTTCCCTGGAAATATTCTTGGAGGCGGCGATCTTCAGTTCGTCGGCCGCGGTGTCGTGGATCATCAGCGAGCCGCGGGGGGAGTTGATCAGTTCGCAGGCGCACTCGATCACGGTCTGGTAGAAATCCTCTTTCTTAATGGTGCCGGCGTTCACTATGCCTACCTCGTGGATGGTAAGCAGGCTGGTCAGCAGTTCGTCGAACTTGCCCCAGGTGGTCTTAAGGGAGTTATCGCGGCCTTCGGCGTCGGGGGCGTGCTTCTCGAGGCGCAGGTTGTAGACCTTGCGCAGGAGCGCGCCCACCGCGAAAAGCAGAATGACTATGACCAGCGAAAGCAGGTATATCATTAGACAAAGAATAGCAAAAGACAGGCATAAAATCCATTTAAATAAGGATATCGATAGCGGCCCAAAGCGCGGGGCGATTGTATCCCCAATCCCATAAAGTTTATAATTGGAGCATGAAAACGCATGTGTTGCGGGTGCTGGTCTGCGGCGCCGCCGGCCGCATGGGGCGCGCGGTGCGCGCCGAAATGGAGGCCTCGGGGGCTTTCACCTGCGCCGCGGGCATAGACGCCCGGCCCGGCCCCGGGGTGGAGGCGCCCGACGCTTTCGAGTATCTGCTGGCCGGCGCGGACGTCGTCGTCGATTTCTCCTCGCCGGAATCCGCCTGCCGTTACGCCGCCGCCTGCGCCAAAGTCCGCAAACCTTTTGTGACCGGCGCCACCGGTTTTTCCAAAAAACAACTGGTCGCGCTCAAGCTGGCCGCCCGCCGCACGCCGGTTTTCTTTTCCCCCAATATGAGCCCAGCGGTAAATCTGACCTTCGCCCTGGCCGGTTTCGCCGCCCGGCGGCTGGCCGGTTTCGACGCGCATGTCAGCGAGGCGCACCACGCGGCCAAGCGCGACGCCCCCAGCGGCACGGCCCTGCGCTACGCCGAGCATATCGCCGCGGCCCGCGGCGGGGCGCTGCCGCCCATAACCAGCGTGCGCGCCGGGGATATCGTGGGCGACCACACCGTGCTTTTCGCCGGGCCGCATGAGCGCGTGGAATTAACGCACCGCGCCCATTCGCGGGCGGTCTTCGCCGCCGGCGCGCTGAAGGCCGCCGCCTGGCTCTATGGCCGCAAGCCGGGTTATTACGACTATGCCGACCTGCTCGGCCTTAAAGGGCTGCTTTGCGGCTAGCTAGACTAACTGGTAAACAAGGAAGATCATGAATAAGGCTGAACTTTTGAACTGGTTCCTTTTCGCCGTCGGCGCCATAGCGGCTTTCGCCGTTTACACGTCCTACCGCAAGAGCGCCGCCATCATCCAGCCGGCCCGCAAGGCGGCGGTGGCGTACAACCCGGACCAGTTCCGCCTGGCGCACGAGACCATAGATTTCGCCACGGCCGACGGGGTCCGGCTCAGGGGCTGGTTCGTCCCGGCGCCGGGCGGCGAAAGCGGCCGCACCATAATCTTCTGCCACGGCTGGTGCTCCAACCGCGGCGAGACCCTGCGCGACACTTATTTCCTGGCGGAGCAGGGCTTCAATCTTTTCTATTTCGATTTCCGCGCCTCGGGAGAGAGCAAGGGTTCCGTCTCCAGTGTGGGGTATCTGGAAACCCGCGACTTCGACGCGGCTTACGAGTTCCTTAAGGTCAACCGCCCGCACGCGGCGGAGTCGGTGGCGGTTTTCGGCACTTCCATGGGCGGTTCGGTGGCCATCTACGCGGCGGCCAAATATCCGGAGCTGGCCTGCGTGGTGGCGGAGAACACTTTCCTTTCCTACAATAAGGTGGTGGCCAACTGGAGCTGGAACCGCCTGAAGACGCCGTACTTCCCGCTGGTGGCCATGACGCTTTTCTTCGTGCGGCGCAAGCTCAAGGCGGACCCGGAACCCTACAGCCCGGTGTATAACGTCGCCGGGGTGAAGATGCCCGCCATGTTCATAAACGGGGACAACGACGACCTGGTGCCGGTGCGGGATGCGGAGACGCTTTTCGGCATGTGCCCGTCGGAAAAGAAGCAGATGTGGGTGATAGCCGGGGCCTCCCACGCCAAGTGCGCCGAGGTGGGCGGCGAGGTTTACCGCGGCAAGCTGTCGGCCTTCTTTAAAGAGCACCTGCGCGAGCCGGAACCTGAGCCGGTAAAATAAGTGTTGCGTTCTCCGTCGGCATAATGTAATATTTACCTAACATCCCCGACGGGGATGAAATTCTGCCCCGGCGGTAAAGCGGGGGGAAGTATAACGGAGGGAATTAAAATGGCAGAAATGATACAGAAAGTCGGTCTCAAACGGGAAAAGGGTTTCCTGTATTTCATAGACAAACAGGGTGACATATCCTGCGCTGTCATGGCCCGCGGCAAAAAGAAAGGCGGCAAGGCCAAGAAAGCCGTGAAAGTCGGCGTAAAGAAAGAAAAGGGCTACCTTTACTTCATCGACAAGAAAGGCAATGTGTCCCGCGCCATCATGAAGAATTCCGGCAAGAAAAAGAAATAATAATTCTTTTTTATTGACGAATCCCCCCGTGTCACAGCGGGGGGATTTTATTTGGTAATATCTGGGTATGAAGATATTTATTCTGTTGCTGCTGGCCGCCGGTCCGCTTTCCGCCGAGTGGGGGCCGGCCGAAAATTCCGCGGCCGCCGCGCTGGCCGGCGCGCGCGTAGAGACTTCGGTGATAAGCGCCGTCCCGCTGCCCGACCTGTTGGCCGCCAGGGACCTGGCCAGCCGGCCGCTGACCATTGGCGGCGTGAAGTTCCTCTCTACCGTCGTCTTCGACGCGGCCTGGGACAGCTGGTTCGTCCTGAAGCCGGCCGGCGGCGGCCTTGGCGCCGGCGCCTGGAAGGAGACCGACCTGGCTGGCGGGGCCGTCTATAACCACGGCGGGCTGGAGCTGCGCCTGCAGGAGACGGACGGCGTGGTGACGGTGCAGGCGCCCGGCGGGGAGAAAGCCGAGGTGTCCATCAACGGGCTGTTCGACCTGCTGTACGCGGAGTCCCTTAAAATTAAATTCGGTGACGCCGTGACCTACGCGATGTTCCGCAACCTGGCCCCCTTGAGCGAAGAAGAGGGGACGGCGGCGCTGCGCATAGGGTCCGACGGGCTTTATTATTATTCCGTGACCCCTGACAGTAAGATAGAGGCCGAGCCGCGCTGGCTGCTGGCCATAAACTGGGTGCTGTACGGCCTCAGGATAAAGGACGGGTCCCTGCTCTTCGTGTCCAAACCCATAGAGATGGCGCCGGAGGATCACGCGGCGGAGCGCGCGCGGCCCCGTTAACGGACGGTGATGTTTATGTAAATGTGGCCGCCTTCGGACCTTACCGGCCAGGTTTTCAGGCCGCGGGTCTTCAGGGCGGGGTCGGCGGGGTCCGCGTGGGCGCTGTCGGGGGCTTTCGGCACCGGGCCGCTCAGGGCCTCGCCGCTGCGGACGTCGAACTGGGCGTAATGCAGCGGGCAGGTCAGTATCCAGCCCGTCAGCGCGCCGCGCTCCAGCCGCGCGTTGGCGTGGCCGCAGGCGCGTTCCACGGCGTAGAAAGTACCGCCGCAGTTGCAAAGGACGAGCTCGCGGCCCTCCAGGGTGACCGCCTTCATACCGCCGGCGGCGATGTCTTTTTCCTGCGCGGCTTTGATGAACATATTATTTCCTGATTAACTTGTTCGGCGGGAGCTGTTTTAATTTATCGGGGTCGGTCACGTCCTTATGGACGAACAAACCGCACCAGCAGCGCTTCATCGCGTCGTAGTGCTCGCGGTGAAAGGGAATACAGGGGCAGATTATCTTCATATTCTCGGCGCGGTCCCTGGTCCTGGCCTGGCAGGGGCAGTACGGCGCGCCCAGGCGGGCTTCCAGTCCGGCTTCCTGCTCCAGCAGGAAATCCGCGTCTTCCGCGGCGGGCGTTATCTTGTAGCCCAGTTTATCTACGATCGGTCCGAAAAGGTAGCGCAGGGCCTCCTTGCGGGCCTGTACGCTCACTTTTCCCCCAGCAGTTTCTCGAATTCCGCCGGGTCGTAGCCCTGCACGCAGGCGCCGCCTATCTTTATGAACGGAAAGGAGCCGGTGCAGCCCGCGCCGCGCATCTCCTCCATCATTTCTTCCTGCCTGGCGTCGTCCTGCTTGTCATAGTCCACGGCTTCGAACGGGATCTTTTTGCCCTCGAAATATTTTTTGCTCTTTTTGCACCACAGGCAGGTGCTGAGCGCGTAGATGGTCACTTTTTTCATGATAACCTCACAAAGACCTTGCCGTCTTTAATTTCCGCCGCGTAAGTTTTTATGGCGAGTTCCGGCGCGTCCAGGAATTTCCCGTCGCGGATGTCGAAGCGCCAGTCGTGGCAGGGGCACTGCAGCACGTGGCCTTCCAGTTTGCCGGCGGCCAGCGGGCAGCCCATGTGGGCGCAGCGGTTCTCCAGCGCGTAGATCTCGGCGCCGCGCCGTATGAGCAGCACCGGCAGCCCTTTCGGGAACACCGGGTGGGGTACGCCTTCTTTCAGCGCGTCCTGTGCTGCCGTCTCCGCCCATTCTTCGGTCATAATTCCCATTATACAACTTCGGGTTTTGAAGGCGCGGCCGATTTTGTTATTATCAATAAGACCTTCCACTGCGCTCTATTAAGGAGAAGATATAATGGCGGACAACGCAAAACAGGCCCCTTTTAAATACGAGTGGTTCACGCTGGGGGATATAAACGGCTTCTTCGGCCTTATGTTCGACAACATGACCGTGCTGTCCTTCCTGGCCGGCATCATGATCTTCGCCTTCGGCTTTCCCGCCGAAATAGTCTATAAGAAAATGTTCCCCGGCACCGCTTTCGGCGTGCTGTTCGGCGACCTGGTCTACACCTGGATGGCTTTCCGCCTGGCCAAGCGCACCAATAACCCGAAGGTGACCGCCATGCCGCTGGGGCTGGACACGCCGTCCACCATCGGCATAGCGCTGGCCGTGCTGGGCCCGGCCTTCCTGTCCTTCAAGGCCAGGGGCATGGCCGAGTACGACGCCGCCATGCTGACCTGGTACCTGGGCATGGCCACCATGGTGATGATCGGTGTGGTCAAGTTCGGCCTTTCCTTCGTAGGCGGCTGGCTGCAGAAGCAGATCCCGCAGGCGGGCCTGCTCGGGTCGCTGGCCGGCATCGGCCTGGCGCTCATCGGCTTCATCCCGGTGGTGGAGATCTTCGGCATGCCTATCGTCGGCATGATCGCCCTGGGTCTTATTATCTATACGCTGATAGCCGGCATAAAGCTGCCCAGGAATTTCCCGGGCGTCTTCGCCGCGGTGGCCGTGGGGACCGCGCTCTATTACGTGCTGGCGCCTTACGGGCTGGCCGGCGGGCATTACCAGGCGTTCTCGGCGCAGCTGCACTTCGGGCTGCCTGTCCCGTCGTTCGACTTCATCAAGGGGCTTAGCGAAGCCGTCAAGTTCCTGCCCATAGCCATCCCGTTCGCCATCCTTACCGTGGTGGGCGGCGTTAACGTCACCGAGAGCGCGCGCGTCGCCGGCGACGACTTCAATACCCGCGACATCCTGCTGACCGAGGCCATCGCCACGCTGGTGGCCGGCGTTAACGTCACCGAGAGCGCGCGCGTCGCCGGCGACGACTTCAATACCCGCGACATCCTGCTGACCGAGGCCATCGCCACGCTGGTGGCCGGCGTGTGCGGCGGCGTGGCGCAGAGCACGCCCTATATCGGGCAGCCGGCCTACAAGGCCATGGGCAGCCGCGCGGGCTACACGCTGCTGACGGGCATCTTCATCGGCCTGGGCGGTTTCCTCGGCTACGTGGGTTTTATCGTCGAGGTCATCCCGCGCGCTGTGATAGCGCCCATCCTGGTGTTCGTGGCGCTGGACATCATCTGCCAGGCCTTCCACGCCTGCCCCGTGCGGCACGCGCCGGCCGTGGCCTTCGCCTTCTTCCCGACGGTGGCGCGCCTGCTGCAGATAAAACTGTCCAACCCCGCGCTGGTGCCGCCGGAGATCTTCGTAAAACAAATGACGACGGTGGAGAAGGCCCTGCCGGAAATGCTGGTGACGGTGGCGCTGGGCAACGGCTTCATCCTGACGGCCATGCTGTGGGGCGCGTTCGTGGCCAAGCTGATAGACCGGCACGTGCGGGCCGCCGCCTTCTACGTGCTGGTCTGCGCCGCGCTCACTTTCTTCGGCATCATACATTCCGCCATCCCCGACGGGAATATGTACCTGCCGTGGACGCTGCCTTATCCCGCCAACCAGGTGCCGTACCAGTTCACGCTCGGTTATCTCGCGCTGGCCGCGCTGCTGCTGGTGCTCTCTTTCTCCAAAGAAGTGAAAGAAGGGCACGCGCCGGAACATTATTAGGGCTCCGTTGGGAAAAAATAAAAAAATAAATAAAAATAAGTGTTGCAATTCAATAGCACAATATATAGAATTCAATTCAGCGCACAGTTGGCGCAAGGAGAAAAATAACAATGGCTACCAAAAAGAAAGCTACCAAGAAAGTTGCTAAGAAGAAAGTCGCGAAGAAGGGTAAGAAGAAATAACTTAGCTTCTTAACGACAGAAGGCGGCACTTAAAGCGCGGTTAAAAGGCTTTTTAGTGCCGCCTCTGCATTTTATATGGGGACACCTTCCACACTCTTTATTCTCAATCCCGCCGCCGGGCACGGGCGCGCCGGGCGCGTCTGGGCGTCTTTAAAAGAAGCCGCGCTGCGGCTTACGCCGGATTCCGTCTGCGCGGTGACCCAAAGCGCCGGCCACGCCGCGCAGCTCGCGCGCGAAGCCGTAGCCCGCGGCACCACAAAAATTATCGCGGTGGGCGGCGACGGCACTTTCAGCGAAACCCTTGAGGGCGTGATGGCGGCGCCGGAACATCTGCGCCGCGGCGTCACGCTGGGCGCCATTCCCGCGGGTTCTGGCTGCGACCTGGCGCGGCACCTGGGCTACCCGCGCGGCCGCGACGGGCTGCTGGACCTGCTGGCCCGCGGCCGCGCGCGCCGTCTCGACGCGGGCAGGATAAATTATACGGGCTTGGGCGGCGAACCCAGGACGCGGCATTTCATCAACATCGCGGCTTTCGGCCTGGCCGGCGACGTGGCCCATCACATCAAGGCCATGGGCAAGCCGCTCGGCGGCACGGTCTCCTACGCCGTGTCCTCGGCGCGCGTGCTGCTGACGGCGCGCGCCAAGGCCGTGCGGCTGCTGGCCGACGGGGAAGACCTTTCCGGCCGCTACCACCTGGGCGTGCTCGCCAATACTTCCTCCATGGGCGGCGGCATGCTGATAGCTCCCCGCGCGGCCGACGACGACGGGCTGATGGACCTGGTGCTGGTGGCCGACATGAGCCGCATAGCTCTGCTGCGGAATTTCCCTAAACTTTATAAAGGGACGCATCTGGGTTCGCCGGGGATAACCCTAAGGCGCGTGCGCAGGCTGGAGGCCGCTTCGGACGAAACGGTGTACCTCAACATAGACGGCGAGGCCGACGGCAGGTTTCCCGCGGTTTTCGAAACGCTGCCCGGCGCGGTAAGCGTTCTGGTGCCGGAGAAAAAGCATGGATAGAGCGGGCAAAGAAGAACTCTTTAACAGCATAACCCATATGATCGGGGCCGTGCTGGCCCTGGCCGGGCTGGTGGTGCTGGTGGTGTCCGCCTCGCTGCGCGGCGACGCGTGGCGGGTCGTCAGTTTTTCCGTTTACGGCGCGACGCTTTTCCTGCTATACCTGGCCTCCGCTTTCTATCACACTTCCGGAGGTGCCGCCAAAAAAATATTCCGCGTTATCGACCACCAGTCCATCTACCTGCTGATAGCCGGCACCTATACGCCATTCACGCTGGTGACGCTGCGCGGCGCCTGGGGCTGGTCCCTGTTCGGCGTTATCTGGGGCCTGGCCGCGTTCGGCGTAGTGCTGGATTCCATACGCAATAAAGGCAGCCGCCTGCCGCAGCTGTTCATATACATCCTTATGGGCTGGCTTATAACCATAGCCCTGGGGCCGCTGCTGCGGGCTTTGCCCCGTGCGGGTTTTGTGCTGCTGGCGGTGGGAGGGATGTTCTACACTTCCGGCGTGGCTTTTTACGTTATGGACAAGCGGTTCAAATATTTCCACGGCATCTGGCACCTGTTCGTCCTGGCCGGCAGCCTCTCCCACTATTTCGCGGTCCTGCTCTACATTTAGCGGGGAACCGCACCCCCGCCGCCACCATCTCCCCTATAAGGGGGATTTAATCGTGCATTGGGACGGCAAGCTGGCTAACGGTGACTATCCCAAAAGCGGTTCCCACAAGATCTATATAAAAGCCAAAGATATGGATGGCAACCCCTCGGAGGCCGTCGCTGTCGATTTCAAGATAGACACCGGCGGCCCGATGGTAACCATCGGCAACCAGATAGCCGCCATTTACGCGAATTACCAGGGCATAAGCAAAATGAACCCCGCGTGCACCAACCCGTATATGGCGGAGACGTTGTCGCTTGGGCTTACGGTGGATGACCCGAGCTCCGGGGTGAGGAGGGTGGCGCTTATAGGCCCCGCGGGCACAGCGGTGTATAGCAAAGAGTTCCCCACGCCAACTGCTACGTACAGCGAGCCCGCGCTGCCCACCCTGGCGGACGGGCAGTATAAAGTAACAGCCGAAGACTGGGACACGTCAGGGCAGCGGCTGACGCAGAACAAGAGCTTCAGGGTTGGAGATCGTAATACTGTAATCCGTCTGCTATAAACTAACCGGGGGAGTAATTTGGGTTACATAATATCGTGCCGGTGTCTGAAAAAACAGCGGTTAAAACTTAAATTCGCCAGTAGCGTTTCATTGGGGAAATGACTAAAAAACTGACGCGCGCGAATTTGACAAACAGGCACTTACCCTCTATACTATTGCCGGGAGTCTTGGGCTAAGCAGCAGCACTGACCAACATCGATATATTATTAGGGAGTCTATATGAATAAGCTTATTATTGCTTTTGCTTTTATCTTCATGGCTGTCGGCGCGTCCGCGCAGACGCGCCGGAGTTTTAAGGACATAGATAAAGATATTAAACAGGCCAAAAGCACCGCAACGGCTATGGCCCTGATAAATTCAATAGGGGAAACTGAGCCGCAGACGGACGAAGACGTGCGGATACTGGGGCAGTTGATGGACAGCTACCCCAGGGAGGGACAGAGGGCGCTGGCCAAGACAAAGAACCCAAAACTTGCCAAAGCTGTAATGAAAGAATGCGACAGAGAGGTAAACAAATTCAAAGCCGACAAAGACAAAGACTGGAAGAACCTGCCCGAAGCCCAGCGCCAGGAAAAGTTCAATGCCCTATTGAATACCCAGGCTATGATGGTCACCCTTGGGAACCTTAAGAACAGGGAAGCCTTGCCCTACCTGAAACAGTATATATCCCCGGAATACGATGGCACCTTAAGCTACACGGCCTCCCAGGCCATAGGCAGGATAGCGCCGGATGATCCTGCGGTGTTCAGGGAACTTTGGGATAAGCAGGGGGTAAAAAGTATCAGCTACAACGCTTATGGCAAAAGCGTGCTAAAAGAAGTGGCCGAGAAAATGCAGGACCCGAAGGTTCCGCAGTCGGAAAAAAACAGGATTCTTGGCAAAGCTAAACCATCACTGTTAAGTGGAAAGGACCCGGAGGAGAAAAAATTGATTAAAGATATTCTTTTAAACCATCCCAGTAGTGATTTAAAAGGAGAAGTCGGTGGAGCAATGGTCCATGCCGTAATCAATAACCCCGAGGAAAGTGATAAAGATTTTGTTATTGAATGGGTGAAAAAGGAAAAATCTCTCGCGGTTTGGAATGCTCCATACGTTATGGATAGGGTTTGGGATGTGCGGTTTATTCCAGTCCTACTGGAGATGCTGAAAAATCCAGCTGACTGGATGCCGAAGGGAAACGTGGCGCAACTTTTGGCGCGACGCCAGGTAAAAGAAGCGCTCCCTTCCCTGGCAGAATGCATCGAAAAAGATAAAGAGGAAAATGTCCGTGCTTACTGTCGGGATAGTTATTACAAAATATCAGGGAAGATGCCTGTTGTTTTCCATCCCAATGATGTCGCATATTTTGAGAAACAATTTAAAGACCCATATACTCTTGATTTTTACTCCAAGCTTAAAGATAGTGATCCGAATAAGAAACAACAATTGGCTTTAATGGCCTCTCTCGAGGAATTCAAGAGGGGGCAGGCCAAGTGAAGAAACTTTGCCTCCTAATTGGGTTAGCCATCCTGCCCGTACACACTGCACGGGCGTGGTGGTCGATGGAGCCGTTCCTTTCAACACATAAAACTATCAGTGAACAGGCCGTGTTGCTTGTTAATCAGGGTGAGTACCCAGATATTAATAAGTTTTCTCGTGTCATTATCGACGCGACTACTACTCCGGGGATTGATGCAATAGCGCATGGGAAGGACCCGGAACATCCTGACGCGGGGAAATTTAATGGTGGAGATTATGAGCAATGGTGGAAAGATGCGCAGGATACGTATAAAAAACAAGAATACTCCGACGATTTTAAAGCGTACTTCCGCATAGGCTCCATGGCCCACTTGGTTCAAGACCAGGCTGTCCCGGCACATGCGGACAATATTTACCATGGACAGGAAGTCGGTGACGAGGGGTGTTTCTCTCTGCTATTTAACACTATTATTCCCTGTGACCCCGATGAACTTGAAAAATACGCCTCTTGGGTCGGATTAGCGGGGATGTTGAGAATAGACCAGAATGTGCCGGTAACCTTTGATGGCAATCCATTATCTCACTATTATAACCCTAAAAATCTTGCAGCCTCGATGATTTATACTACCCAAATACAAACTGAACAGGATAATTGGCGGTATCCTGCACTCGGCGGGGTAGAGCAATGGCGTGGACGCAGATACTGGTATCCAAATGGCCAGGAACAGTACGGTTATACCGGTCAGGCATTTTTTCCGAATAGTAACTTTTATAGTGGGCTTGGTTGGGGTGCTTACGGCGGGCCAGGCGAGCCCGGCGGAAAAGATATGTATGCGTCCTACACGTTTTATGGTTTAGAGAGCGCCTCTGGTTTTATCGCACATGACCAGTTGAACAAGGCTATAAGATATACCGCCGGCATGTTGATGGCCGTGTCCAAGTCTTTGCCTCCCATCGTCACCAACGCGGCTATTTCTGCTCCCAATATCGTGCCCGGGCAGTCCGTGGACATCACTTTCACTGTCCTGGAGAACCGCACGCCCGCCGCTACCATTTATCTTCTGCTCGACGAGCCCAACGGCAATGCCATAATCTCAAGTGAATACCAGTCCGGCAAGAACCTGCCAACTCTTTACGACGAGTATGCCGCGGATAAACTTCCTTACGGCCGCACCTACACTATCCCCTGGGACGGCAAGATGGCCAACGGGGAATACGCCCCCAGCGGTTCCCGCAAGATCTATATAAAAGCCAAAGATGTGGATGGCAATGAGTCCGACGCCGTCGCTGTGGATTTTAATATAGACACCGGCGGCCCGATGGTTACTATCGGCAACCAGATAGCCGTCATTTACGCGAATTATCAGGGCATAAGCAAAATGAACCCCGCGTGCACCAACCCGTATATGGCGGAGACGTTGTCGCTTGGGCTTACGGTGGATGACCCGAGCTCCGGGGTGCGGAAGGTGGCGCTTATAGGCCCCGCGGGCACGGCGGTGTATAGCAAAGAGTTCCCCACGCCAACTGCTACGTACAGCGAGCCCGCGCTGCCCACCCTGGCGGACGGGCAGTATAAAGTAACAGCCGAAGACTGGGACGGTAACACTACGGAGGCCCAGTTCCGGCTGGGGAGCCTGTCCATCCCTACCGATAAGGCGGGCAGTTCCGTGTTTTATAACCCGGCCACCAACAAATTCAGTGTGACGCTGAAAGTGAACGCCAAAAGCTACTTTCAGCTTGTAAGGGCTGAGCTGCTGGATGCCGAAGATAACCCGCTTGAAAGCCGCGAGCTCGCCGTTAAAGAGAGCCCCCTGACTTTTGCTTTAAGTGCGATACTGGATAACACGCAGAGCTTCCCCAGCCGCAATTATAACCTGCGCCTGACGGATACGTCCGGGCAGCGGCTGACGCAGAACAAGAGCTTCGCGGTTTGGGAAAGCTCCGTGGCTATGGCGGGGGTGGCGTTGGAGAAGTATTCGGCGTTGACAGACTTGATGGCCCTGGGCCTTCTTCCCGGGGGAGCCGCCAGCGCCGAAACATATATAAGTGGGGGACCATTCGTCTTTGTGCCCGGGCCGGCTATGAGCGGCTATATGTCGGACGCGCCGGAGCAGGATACCCAGATAACCCTTTATGTTCAAACGGGAGACGAGGCCAATGCCCTTGGCGGCGAAATGGTTCTGGGGATATGGAACAATAATTACCGCGTTTTCTCCGCGGGTTCGGTACCCCCCGATAATTGCGGCGGCATTGGATTACCGCTCCCGAGTGAAGCCCGTCTTTTATGCTGGAGCAAAATTATCAATAAATTGCCGATCAAGCGCTATGTTAAATTCCGCCTGAAGGGGGAGCAGGACCGGCCGGCTGGGGTTTATGCTTGCAGCAGGTGGGATCCTGACAATCCTGGTTATTGCGTTGAGGGGGTTGGATTTCCCGAGTTGGTTGTTGCCGGAAATCTTTGGGGGGTGGTGCGAGGCGTAAGACATTTCGACAGCATGACCCAATTAACCGGAGCGCCTGGCGTTAACCTGCCGGCCGGCACAGATGTTACGGCTAAAATAAGCGAGATATTAACAGCTACTTTCGGTAATGTCAGCCAAGCCGGGCTTTTGAGCGCTGTTTTTGTTACCCCGGCGGATTATCCCGGTACGCTCCCGTTAACGTCTTTTGGCCTGGATCTCGTTTCCGGGCAATATTCTGGGCAGGTCAGACTTGGGGTGAAGTATTCCGCCGCGCTTTCCCCGGGGCAGGAAGCGGGCATAGAGGCGTTCCAGGGGGTCTTTAACCCGGAAATAAACAGGTACGTGTTGCGCCCCATCGCTGCGCAGGTGGATACCGGGGGCAAGGAAGTTTTCTTCTCCACAGGCTCGCTTGGCGCTTTTCAGGTTACCGCGCCCAAGTATGCTACCCCCAACAGCTTAAAAAGCCCGGAATTATCCGACGGCCTGCCCGAGTATACAATGACGTCTAATTCCGGGTCTTTAACGCAACGCATGGTGGTGCCTGGTTCTCCGGAAGCTCAAAGTGTAGGCGCTAAGCTCGCCGCAAACAACCTGTTCGCAGTCGGCAACATTTTTTATATCGGGCCTGACGGAACTTCTTTTACACCGGATGCGGCGGTGAAAATGAAATACTCAGACTCCGATCTGGCCGCCAGGGGGATATTTGAGGATACTCTGGCCCTCTATGAGTTCAACTCTGATCTAAGTGTAATATTTAAGCTTTCGGGTCAGGTTGCCGACATCAGCGGAAATGAAATAGCCGGCGAGGTCTCCCAGTTGCATTCTATGTTCGCGATATTGGGCTCAAGCAGGGCGGTGCCTGTGCAGCTTGGCGAGGACCGGACCCCGCCGGTCACTAACGCGATTGCCGGGGTTCCTCCTTACCGCTCCGGGGACACAGCTTTTGTTTCCACGGAAACCTATATATTCCTGGACGCGTGGGACCCGAAGACGGAAGGGTCCGTTAATGCCGGCGTGAAAGAGACGTATTACGTGCTGGATCCGCCGGCCGGCCAGACAGATGCCATGCAGCTATTCAGCCAGCCATTTACACTTGCCGAGGGGATCCACCACCTGTATTACCGAAGCGTGGATAATCAGGGTAATCTGGAAGCAATTAAATCGGCGACCTTTTACGCGGACGGCACCGCCCCGGCCAGCACTGCCGCCATTGTGGGGCAGGGAAGCTTTGAAAACGGAGCCTTAAATATCACCGAGGGAAGCTCCATCGCTGTAACTGGCGCCGATATTGAATGGAACGGCGTCGCATCGGGCCTGGGCGCCATATACGTGGCCGTGTCCACTTTCCCCTGCGCTGATTTCAGCGAAGACGCGGCCGGCCCCGGGATATGTCATCCGGTGGTATACACAGGCCCCTTCGCCATCCCGATGGGGAATTATTATTTTTACCACATTGCGATGGATAATGTCGGGAATCATGAAGTGCCCAACGACGCGACTGTATCTGTACGCGCAAATCTTCCAAACCCGGCAACCCATCCGTTCTATGAGTTGTCCGCCTCTTTTGGTTCTTCGGGGGCCGGCCCCGGTCAGTTCGGCGCCTACGGCATGAAATTCGACAGGGATGGCAATTTGCTGGTAGCCGACCAGGGGAATCTGCGGATTCAGAAGTTTACCCCGGCGGGCGAATTTATAAGCATGTTCAGCGTCAACGGCTACGGGCACTCATATTTCTACTCTCCGTTGCAGGTGGCCCCGTGTCCTAATGGGGACATCTGGGTCAGTGATTATGGCACCAAACTGTTGAAATTTGCCGCCAGCGGTGCTTTCGTGCGGGAGATGTACATACAAGGGCTGGCGGGTTTTTCTAACGCCTATCCCAAGAATATTGTGTGTTCCCCGGAAAACGAACTGTATTTTTTAACCTGGGGCAATTACATATTCCGCCTGGATAGCCAGGGGAATAAAATCGGGGAAATCTCTGTAAGCAACAGCGGCAGCTACCTCAACGGCCTGGCGCGTGACAATGCCGGGAACCTTTATACCTACCACAGCGCCACCGGGAAGATCCGCAAATATGGCGCTTCCGGCGGCCTCCTGGCGGAATGGGCCAGTGTTAATGGTGCAGCTTCACTGGATTTTGTAGGGGTCTCTGTTGACTCCTTCGATAATGTCTATCTTTCAAGATTCGGTAAGCCGTTGGAGATATACACAAGCACCGGCGGGCTGGCCGGGTCATTCTCAAGTGTGATAGCTCAGGATGGGGCACAGCATTTCTTAAGCTCCGTGGAAACGGTCTACAACCCCGGCAATGGCAACTTGTATCTGCTGGGCGGCAGCCGGATAGACATCCTCCATCCGGATTTCCGCGTGCCTGCGACACCTGTGATGGTAAGCCCGTCGGACGGAGCCACAGTGTTGATCTCGTCCCCGCTGGTGGCGGGGCAGTCCGAGATTTCCAGCCTTGTGCGGGTGTATGACAGCGGGACGCTGCTAAAAGAGTTGACGACTAATGCTACCGGCTATTTCTCGTTCAACCTGCCCAATAGCACTTATGGGGAGCATATGCTCACTGCGCAGGCTTATGATGCGGCGGGCAACCAGTCCGGGCTTTCTCCGGTAAGATATCTGCGCACCGCCGCTATTAACGCGCCGGTATTGGGCCAGCCAATAGCAGGCCCCACCGGCTGGAGCGTTTGGGAGACAAGTGCGACAGTCACTGGCGACTTTGACGGTGACGGGATAATGGATGTTGTGGGGTTTGGGACCGTTTCCGGATATGGCGGAGCGTATGTGTTTTATAAGGGCCTTGGTAATGGCTCGTTTGTCGCCGCCTCCAGTGGCGGCGTGGTCGGGTTCACCGACGACCTGGAAGCTGTGGCGTATGATTTCAACAACGACGGCCTGCTGGATGTCGTAGCCGCCATGACGTCGATGGGGCTTAAACAGGACTCCCTGGTGTTCTTTAAAGGTCAGGGTAACGGTAGTTTTGACCCGCCGGTAATTGGCGATTCAGTGGGTTTTCGCCCGGATATGGCCGTGGCTGATATGGATAAGGACGGCTATTCCGACCTGGTGTTGTCCGCGGGCGAGAAACTGCGCGTCTACTGGGGTAATGCCGTGGGCGATTTCCTGCTTTCTATGTCCACCGGCCTGCCTGCGGGCGCGCATACGAATGGCAATTACGCGAACGCGTGCAGCGGCGGAATGGCTGTGGCGGATTTTGACCTGGACGGCAACATGGATGTGGTTTTCCGCAATGCCGTTATGTTCGGCTCTGGGCGCGGCGGTTTTGTCTCTTCAGCCCTTCTGGCGCTGCCGGTTCCCTTCAGCGCGGAGATGGGGGAGGCTCAGGCGGCGGACCTAAATGGGGACGGCCTTGCCGATATAGTTCTTGCCGCGGCAGGAGCTAATAAGGTGTTGTCCTATATTAATCTGGGCGGCCGTAAATTTATGCCAGCCGGATCAGTCTCGGTGGACAGTCTGGCCTACGAGAGCGTTGCGGTGGACCTTAATGCCGATGGGTTGGTGGACATAGCGCTTTCGCCCGCCGGCGCGGGCAGTCTTTATGTGCTTGCCGGTCGCGGCGACGGGACTTTCTCGGGCCCGTATAAATACAGCACCGGCGGCACTCCCGCATATTCATGGGGTTTGGGCGGGTTGAGCGCTGCCGACCTTAATTTGGATGGAAAAAAAGATATCGTCCTGGCTTCTCCCATGCTATATTTGCCCGGTAGAACGGTAAACAGCTTTATGGTTTTTCTTAACCAGGCTCAGGTCCCGGACTGGACCGCGCCGGCGGCTTCCGTTATAAGCGCGGCGGTTGACGGAAACAACGGCATCGTCGTGCAATGGACCGCTCCCGGCGACGATAATGTCGCCGGGCGGGCGGCGCTATATGACCTGCGTTACGCGCTTTCAGCAATAGTTACGGAAAGCGCCTTCTCGGCCGCAACGCCGTTGAGCGGGCTTTCAGCTCCGAAACCGGCTGGCCAGCCGGAATCTTTACTGGCTTCCGGGCTTTCAGGGGGGGCAACATATTACTTCGCGCTCAGAAGTTCCGACGAAGCCGGGAACCTTTCCGCCTTGTCAAATAGCCCCGGAGCATTTATTAAATTCGTATTTACCAGCACCAGTGTGGTAAATGATCTGCCGGAAATGACTTTTACGGCATCCACGCAGGCCAGTGCCGCCCTTATCAGTACCATATCGGCCCATGGCAGCGTGGCTTTGGGTGTAGCTGCAGGCACGGGACTTACTCTTGCCAGCAACCTTTACGAGATAGGCCCTGAAGGCGAATATGATCCTCCCGCAAGCCTGACCTTTGCCTATTCAACGGCCGCCATCACCGCGCTTGGGCTACAGGAAGATGATATCGGCATATACGAGTATTTTAGCGGTATCGGCTGGGTGTCGCTTGGGGGCCAGGTACCGGACGGAGTTGCGCACACAATAACTGTGCCGGTCACCCGCATTGCTTCATTATTCGCTATCTTCGGCACGGTTAAGGACCGGACCCCGCCGGTAACCAATATTTCAGCCTGGTGTCCGGAACTAATGAGTACCTGTCCTTCGGTCGGCACAGGCGGCGCGATGTATGTGGGCGCGGCTTCCAGTATTTCATTGGCGGCCTATGACCCGGTTATGTATGGAACCTCCACTGGGGTTTCTTTCACTGAATTCCGGCTGGACGATGCCGGCTCCGACCAGTTCGCCAAGTATTCAGTGCCACTGGCGCTACTTCCCGGCCCGCATAGGCTTGAGTGCCGCAGTGCGGATCACGCCGGGAATCTGGGGCAGGTCTTTGTAATAGATGTTTTTGTGGACGCGGAATCTCCTGCGGTAACTATAAGTTCCCCGTCTGTCGGCGGGGTGTATAGTGCCGGCCGTGATATGGTAAAAATCAGTTTTCAATCGATAGATAATTCAGGGCTAACCCCAACCTACAGCGCTGTGCTTGTCCAGGCCGAAGATAAAGGCAGTCCGCGTGGGGCACGGCCAGGCAATGTGTCTGTCTCGTCGGATAGCGTGATAGCGCCCATGGATATTGACGACGGGATGTGGCGGCTTGATGTAGTGGTTAGGGATGTGGTCGGGAACTCAACGCAGGCTGTATCCGGCCTGTTTGAGGTTGTCCACGACACGATCACCCCGCAGACCACACTGCTTATTGGCGAGCCGCAATTTACAGATACCGTGACCTTTATAAATTCCGGCACTCCTTTGTTATTCTCGGCCACCGACGATTTGCTTGTGGATGGGGACCGTCAGGGCAGCGGTGTCGGCGCAATTTATGTGTCGCTAGATGCCGGAATTGCGGTTGTGGTGCCCGGCGAGTTCTTTGTGTCTTCGGAAGGGGTTCATAATATTACTTACTTCAGCGTGGATAAGGCAGGCAATACGGAGACAACCAAGTCGGCCGTGCTTTCCGTAGATAACAGCGCCCCTGAAACAACCCAGTCTGTAGTCGGACCTGTTTTTGAGGGGGCTAATGGGTTGTATATCTCCACGGCTTCAGTAGTAAACTTGGCCGCTGTCGAGCCGCCCTCTTCCGGCGCGGCCAGCGGCCAGGCGGCCATATATGTGGCCGATTCCACCGATACCTATAAGATATATATCGGGACGTTCACGGCTTTGGAGGGCGCGCACCTGTATAGCTACTATGCCAAAGACAGGCTGGGCAATGCCGGGGCAGTAAAAACGCTTGCGCTTACTGCCGACGGCACGCCGCCTGTTTCGGCTGTCGAGTTTTCGATAGCACCCTCTACGGAAACTTCCGGTCGCCTTACGATATCTTCTGATACCTATATGGGGTTTGCCGGCGCGGACGCGCTCAGCGGCGTGAAGTCCGTAACTTATTCGATAGACGGCGCTACGCCCGCGGTGTTCGCCAGCAGCTTCACTTTGGTCCCCGGCGCGCATACCATAGCTTGGTGGTCGGTGGACAATGTGGGCAACGTCGAGCCAGCGCAGGCGGCCGCCATACAGGTAAGAGGTCTTACTGAACTATCCGGCGTGACGGTAAACTTTGAGCCCTCGGTCATCAACCTTAAGAGCGAAGGCAAATACGTGGAAGCAAGGCTTGCCGTATCCAGCGCGACCGGCCCCGGCTTCTACGAGGATTCCATCCGGATAACCAGGGTGAACGACGTGGCCTTGGCTTCGCCGATATATGCCATGGTTGAGCATGCGCGCGGCCACGGCAAAAACGACAAGTCCCGTGAGCGTAAGCACAGCGTGTCGGTTAAATTCGACAGGCAAGCGCTGATAGCCGTGCTGCCGGTGGACAGGATGGTGAAGGTGACCGTGGAGGGTTCATTTGACGACGATACGGCCTTTATGGCCGAGGACTACCTGCGCGTAATAAACCCCGGCAGAATAGGCAAAGGCCATGGCGGTAAAGTGCGGCATCATTCAAAGGCCTGCGCCGATATCCCATCCAAGGGCTTAAAAGAGGATACCGACATAACCGTAGTGGCGATGTATGAGCGTGACGCCGAGCGCCGTGAGCGCGAAGACCGCGCCGGGGCCAAGGGTTTAAAACGCCATGGTGATATTTATGAATTCGGCCCCGAGGGGACGGTTTTTGACGCGCCCGTGACCATCTCCCTGCCCTACGAGCCGCTTGAATCCGGAAAGGAAAAACCTGTCATAGCTTACTGGAACCCCTCCAAGAAAGACTGGGAGCCACTTGAGTCAGAACTAGACGCCGTGGGAAAAGTGGTAAAGGCCAAGGTGGGTCACTTCTCGCTGTACCAGGTGGTGGTTTCCACGCCGCAGGACGTAAAGCCCTTCCGCGCGGCCTCGGCAGCCGTTCCTAAAGCGGCCGGCCCCTCCGCCGATTTCCGCCTGGGCGAGGTTTATGTGTACCCGAACCCGGCCAAGGGCTCGGACCTGCCCGTTTTCCACATGGAGTGCGGCATAGCCGACAGCGTGAATATAAAGATCTACACGGTAAGCGGCCGCGAAGCGCACGAGGTTACCTTGACCGCCCTGCCGCAGGTAATAGATGACGGCAACGGGCAAAGCTACGCCTACGAATACGCCTGGCGCGGCCATATCCCCAGCGGCGTCTACCTTTACTACATAGAGGCACAGAAGGGTGGTCAGAAACTGAAGAAAACCGGCAAATTCGCCGTGGTCCGGTAAGGGGGAAATATGAAAAACAAAAACACCCCTCATGATACGCTCAACAAGGCGGTTTACTTGCTTTCGCGGCCGTGGGTATTAACCCTGCTGTTGCTTTTGGTGCTTATCCCCTCGGCAAAGATAAGCGAAGCCCTTGAAAGCGGCGCCGAGTTCCTGCGCATAGATACTGACGCCCGGGCCGGGGCCATGTCTTCGGCCGGGGCGGCTTCCGCTATGGGTATCAGCGCGATATTTTATAACCCGGCCGGGCTGGCCTCCATGGGCAAAGGCGAAGCCGCACTAAGCCACAGCGCGTGGTATTTGGGTTCGGCGCATGATTTTGTGGGCGCCGGTTTTACCATGCCTGGTTCAACCGGCTGGAAAATGGGTTTGGGGTTTACCCGGCTATCAAGCGGTTCTATGGAGGGTCGCACAGCATCAAGGTCCAAAGCCGGCGGTTACAGCGCCTACGATCAGGCGGCGAGCATTGGCTTAGCCAGGCAATACGGCCTGTATAGTGTAGGCGGTGCCGTGAAATATATTGAAAGTTCCATTGCGGGAGTAAAAGGAACAGGCTACGCAGTGGATATGGGTTTAAAGCGCGGGATAAGGGGCGTTCCGGTATCCGTGGGGGTTGCCGTGCAGAACCTTGGCCCCGGTATTAAATATATTTCGCAGCGTGACCAGTTGCCTTTAAGCGTAAGCGCCGGCGTGATGTTTATGCCGGTAGCCGGGTTTATGTTGAACTTTGACGCCCGGCGTTATGTGTATGATAAGTACACGGCGTATGGTCTGGGTACGGAATATGCCCTGTTCGGCGGCCCCGGCAGCATGTCGGGCCTGAGCCTGCGCGGTGGTGTTAACGGCGGCGCGGGTCAAACCGCGGCAGGGGCATTCAGTGCAGGCGCGGGTATAAAGTTGATGAACGCGGACCTGGACTATGCGATGTCGCCGGAAGGCAAACTGGGGAACACCCAGCGGATAACGCTGAAAAAGAAATTTTAATTTCCGCAAAAGCAGTTGCTGCCCAAAATGTGGTAAAATTAATCTTGCGGTAGGATTTTTGGGTGGTTAGCTCAGCGGTAGAGCGCTGTCCTCACACGACAGATGCCACAGGTTCAAATCCTGTACCACCCACCAGATTTTCAGCGTGATTTAAAATGTCGCCTTCCGGGCGGCATTTTTCTTTTAAAACTTTTGTGATCGTGGGGGCGGTGCCGGGGCGGCTGCGGCCTTTTGATGGCCGGGGCCGGGGGCGTTTCTTTTATATTCAATTCTTCTTTGGTGAGGCGCCGGAACTGGCCGGGCTCCAGGGCCCCAAGCTGCACCGGCCCGAAGGCCACCCGCTTCAGGGCGGTCACTTCGTGCCCGAGGGCCTCGAAGAGCCGGCGGATCTCGCGGTTCTTGCCCTCGGTCAGCTGTACGGTCAGGTGGGATTCGCGGCCGCTGACCTTGCGCAGCGTTATGCCGGCGGGTTTTAAAAATTCCCCTTCGTCCATTATGCCGGCGGCGGCTTTGGCCAGGTCGGCCTCGGTCATTTCACCGGCCACGGTCACGAGATAGGTGCGCAGGATGGCGTTGGCGGGATCGGTCAGGTAAGCCGACAGGCGCGTGTCGTTGGTGAGCAGCAGCAGGCCCGTGGTGGCCATATCCAGGCGCCCTACGGGGTGCAGGGTGCGCAGTTCCGAGGGCAGCAGGTCGAAGACGGTGCGGCGGCCCTTTTCGTCGCTGGCTGTGGTGACCACGGCTTTGGGCTTATTGAGCATTATGGCCTGCCAGCCGTCCTTCTGCATGGGCCGGCCGTCCACCGTGAACTTGTCCTTTTCCGGTGAGACCATGAACTGGGTGTCGTGGACCGTCCTGCCGTTCACCTGCAGGCGGCCTTTCATGATCCAGTCCCGCGTCTGGCTGCGCGAAGCCGCCCCGAGTTTTGAGAGCGCGCGCTCCAGCGGCACTTTTCCAAAGTCTCTTTCCATATATAAATTATAACCCTAAAAAGCCGGCCGCGGTGACACTAAAAAAAAGAAGGCGCCTGGCGCCTTCTTTTCTGTAAGTCGGACGGAGCGTCAATTGCCCGGAGTTTTTATCAGCCCCGCCAGCTGGTCCAGCTGGCAATCCTCGCCGTAGGCGCTCCAGTAGAGCTCGCCGGTCTCCACGTCCACGAGTTTGGCCTGGTAGGCGCAAACCTCGCCGCCATACACCGTGCCGAAAACAATGCCGCGCAGGCCGGCTATCTTGCCCAGCTTGATTATATCTTCAAGGCGAACTATCCCCTTAAGGGAGATGTTCTGTTCCTGCAGGACCTTCTCCAGGTTCTGCCTGTCCACTACGTCATACCCGGCGCCCAGCAGCAGGCCGGCGAACTTGTCGGCCCAGACGCCGCCGTCGCCGTCCCTGGCGGCCACCAGGAAGGGATAAACGCCCACCCGCATGGCGGGGGGGGGGAGCAGGCCGGGGTTGAAGGCGATGACCGAGGCGCCGCTTTCGCGGTAAAAGCCGGCCGGCGGCGTATTGCTCCAGGCGCCTTCGCCCAGGGTTTTTTGCATCGCTTTGCGCAGGGCGCCGTCCACGGCGCGGCCTACCCGGGAAACCTGCAGCTTGTTCTCGGCTTCGTTGGCTATGTTCCACACCACGCGGGCGGTGCCGGTTTCCACCAGCTTTACGGACACGGGCGGCGGCTCCGAGATCCTGGGCGCGCCGGCCATGGTGTAGGAATGGTAAGGGTCTTTGGGGTTGGGTTTGCCGAAGACAATGCCGTCCACGCCGAGCAAAGCGCCGATCCTGGGCGCCTGTACGGGGTTGACCAGGCCGCTTACGGAAAGCCCCTGCTCACCCAGTATCTTTTCCATGCTGCCTCTTTCCATGACGCGGTAGCCCAGGGATAGCAGCAGCGTTTCCCATTCGCCCGCGATCCGTTTCTGGGCCGGCGTCTCCGCGAAAGGCAGAACCGAGACCTTCCTGACGGAATTCAGCTCGGAATTGGGATTGCGGGTTATTTGCGGGCCGGCGCAGGCGCCGAAGGCCGCGGCCGCCGCCAATAAGGCGGCGGCGCGCAGCACGCCCGGTGCACGGAGGAGGAGCGGCATTGTTTACTCGGCCGAACCGGCGTCGGTCTTTATGGTGAACGCCTTACCCTGTATGGTGGCGCACTCCTCGCTGTAAATAAGCAGGATGGAGGATTTCTTGTGCGTCTTGACGCGCATGGAGATCAGGGCGTCGGCGCCGGGGATCTTGTCGAGCGCCTCGTAAGTGGCCTCCTGGATCATCTGCCCGCGGCCGCTGAACAGCACGCCGATAATAGGCAGAGAGGCGAGGAAGCTGCCGCCGCCGGCTTCCGCGCTGGACACCCGTTTGGCCGGCACGCCGCTGAACCACGGGAGCTTGCCGCCCAGCAGGTACTTGGAGCAGGCTTCGCCCTGCGTGTCGCCCAGCACTTTGTATTCGTTCCTGTAAAGGGGCATCAATTCAATGCCGGAAGTTATCCGGTTGACCGGATAGTTCTTTGTGTTGGTGTTGCTGCAGCCCGCCAGTCCCAGCAGCATTAACCCCGATGCCGCCATCATTAAGCTTCGTTTCATTGTTTTTTCCTCCGTAATTTACTTTCCGTCAAATCGAGAGAGAGAGGCCAAGACCCAGGTTGTCCACGCCCTTGAAATAATTCACTTCCGGGAGATGCTTGTATTCCACGAAGAAACCGACATTGCCGCCGGGCAGGGTGTACGCGGCGCCGATGCCGAAGATCCAGGTGTAGACGGTCTCGCTCTTGCTCAGGGAAGAAGTCGTGGTGACCCACCAGGGCGGTACGCCTAGAAAAGTGGTGTTGGTGGTGGTTTCGGAATAATCGTATTTTATCCTGGCGGGGCCGGCGTAGAGATACGGCGCGAAGTCGCCGGCCGGAGGGCTGAGGACCAGCGAGGCGAACAGCACGTCCCCTTTGGTCTCGTACGTGCCGCCGCTCCAGGACGAATAATCCTCGGTTTCCGAGACTTTGGCGTAACCGGCGTTCCAGCCCACGGCGCCGCCGAGCCCGGTCACCTTGAAGTCGTAGGTGTCGCTCTCTATGTCGGTATAAAAAGATTTTTGCAGAACGGCGGGGCTGAGGTCCAGCCGCACCGAGGGGTGCGCGGCGGGCTCGCCGGCCTCGTTCAGGCCGCCGGCCTTCCTGGCGAAGAACGGGGTGGCGGCGGCTCCCGGATAAGCCTGCATCCTGTTGAGGGACAGGAAGAGTTTGCCCTTGTCCAGGTTCTTCCATTTCAGGCCGAGGAGGGTTTTGGCGTCGTAACGCTCGGACATCCACTCGAGGGTTTCGGCGGGGAGTTCCCGCTGACTGGCTATGGCCCGGGCAGCCGGGGCCGGCTTGTCCGCGGCGAACCCGGGAACGGATAAAAATATTAAAAGCGATACGCTGAAAAGCGGGATCTTTCTCATTGCTACCCCCCAACCGTGCATGGGGACATTTTATACATTACTATATGAAATGTCAATTGGACTCTTTTACTCCGATTATCCGGCCGCCGTATAGTATTGTAAAATAGCTGTGTGGGAAACGTCACACCGGCCGCGAAAACGCGCCGGAAAAGGGAACGGGCGGAATAATGGATATCCTTGGCCATATCGCGGACGGACTGCTCTACGCCTTCAACGTTTTCCTGCACCTCGATAAAACCCTCGGTGCCGTCATCAAGGACTACGGCGCCTGGACCTACCTGATACTCTTCCTTATAATCTTCTGCGAAACCGGTCTGGTGGTGACGCCCATACTGCCGGGCGACTCGCTGCTGTTCGCCATCGGGGTTTTCTGCGGCCTGGGGGACCTGGACATCTACTCCGTGCTGGTGCTGCTGACGGCGGCGGCCATACTGGGCGATACGGTGAACTATGGGGTAGGCAAGTTTGTCGGTCCCAAGGTGTTTCACTACGAGAATTCCATGATATTTAAAAAAGAATACCTTAAGAAGACCCACGCCTTCTACGAAAAATACGGTGGCAAGACCATAATTATCGCGCGCTTCGTGCCGATAGTGCGCACTTTCGCCCCCTTCGTGGCGGGGGTGGGCGCGATGACTTACGGCAAGTTCCTGGCCTATAACGTGGCCGGCGGGCTGTTGTGGGTCTTTTCCGTGACGCTGGCCGGTTATTTCTTCGGTAATATCCCGATGGTGAAAAATAATTTCACCGCGGTCATCCTGGCCATTATTTTCATCTCCATGCTGCCTGGCTTGGTGGAATATATAAGGCACAGGCGCTCCGCCCGCGCCTGATGCCGGCCGGCCTCGATCTATTTTAAATACACCTGCGGAGGGATAATAATGAAAGAAGCATTTATAGTTGAAGGAATGAGGACGGCGATAGGCAGTTTTGGCGGCGCTCTGGCCGATATCAGCTCGGTGGAGCTGGGCAGGACGGTCGTGAAAGCCGTGCTTGAGCGGGCCAGGGTAAGCCCCGCCGAGGTAGACGAGGTGCTGATGGGCAGCATCTACCAGGCCGGCGTGGGCCAGAATATGGCCCGCCAGATAGCCATAGGCGCCGGCGTGCCCAACGATAAGACGGCCATGACCGTGAACATGCTATGCGGTTCCGGTATGCGCGCCGTGGCCCTGGCGGCCCAGCAGATAAAGTGCGGCGACGCCGAAATGATAATCGCCGGCGGCGCCGAGAGTATGACCAACGCCCCGTACCTGCTTAAAAAAGCGCGCTACGGCTATAAGATGGGCAACGGCGAAGTAATAGACTCGCTGATCAACGACGGCCTCTGGGACATTTTCAATAACTACCACATGGGTGTGACCGCCGAGAACCTGGTGGCCAAATATAACCTGACCCGCGAGGAGCAGGACAAGTTCGCGGCCGGCTCCCAGAACAAGGCCGAGAAGGCGCTTAAGGATGGCCGCTTCTCCGACGAGATAGCGCCCGTGGCCCTACCGCAGCGCAAAGGCGACCCGGTACTGTTCGCCAGGGACGAGTTTCCGAAGGCCGGCGTTACCGCCGAAGGACTCGCCAAGCTGCGCCCAGCCTTCAAGAAGGACGGCTCTGTTACCGCCGCCAACTCCTCCGGCATCAACGACGGCGCGGCCTGCGTGCTGGTGGCCTCCGCGGACGCCGTTAAGAAACATGATCTGAAGCCGCTGGCGAAGATAGTCTCCTATGCCTGGGCCGGCGTGGACCCGGCCATCATGGGCATCGGGCCTGCCGAAGCCGTGCGTAAGGCGCTCAAAAAGGCGGGTTGGGCGCTGAAGGACGTGGAATTGATCGAGGCCAATGAGGCCTTTGCGGCGCAGAGCCTGGCCGTGGCCAAGGAGCTGGGCTTCAATATGGATATCGTCAACGTTAACGGCGGGGCCGTGGCGCTGGGGCACCCCGTGGGGGCCTCGGGCGCGCGCATCCTGGTGACGCTGCTCCACGAGATGAAGAAGCGCAACCTCAAAAAAGGCCTCGCCACCCTCTGCATAGGCGGCGGTATGGGCATAGCCATGTGCGTAGAGCGCTGAACCGCTCACGCGCAATTAAAAAAAGAGCCCCGGCACTCCGGGGCTCTTTTTTTAGCGGACGCGGGTCACAGCAGGTCCATGAGGATTTTGGCGTAGGCGGCCTTGGATTTGATATCGGCGCGGGCCAGCCATGAGCTTTTAATGCGCAGACTCCCTAGGATCTTGGCGGCGGTGTGGCGCAGAGCGGGCGAGGGGACAGGGCCCCCGAGTATTACGACGCCGTTCACGCGGCCGCCGGCTGCGTGATCGCCGGCCCTGAGCAGGGCGGCGTAAAGCCCGTCGACGGCGTATTCCTGTATCAGGACTTCTCCCCAATCCGTGTTAAGGCCCAGCTCTCTGGCGCGTTCGTGCAGCGCGTACAGGGCGAACTCGGCCTCGCGGCGCCCTCCGGCGGGGCAGAAGATGCCAAGCCTGAAAGAGGATTTTGCCGCGGCCGGCCGCCAGGCGGCGGCCTTTTTCGCGTCGTCGTCGGTGACGGCGCCGGCCCCGGGCGCTTCGCCCGTGCCCAGCAGCAGGCCCAGTGTCCGGGAATGGGAGCTCTTGTCCGCGGTCCCCGGCGCGGCCTTCTCCATTTTTTTAATGTTCTCCAGAACCTTTATAGCTTCGCTTAAGGGCATCGCCAGGCTCGAGAAGACGTCCGCCAGCTCATTCTCCGAGATCCTGATCTCCAGTTCCTTTATGCGCTGCAGCAGTATGGCCTTGTATTCCCCGGGGCTGGGGCTCTTCAGGTCCACCGTCCAGCCCTGGGTGAACAGGAAGCCGGCGGCCTCCTCCAGGCCCGCTATCCGGTCGGGGGTTTGCCCGGAGGCCAGGATCACCTGCTTGTTCCGGTCCACGAAATCGTTAAGCCATTTGGAGATGTATTTCCCGTTCTCCGCGGAGACCAGCAGCAGGTGCACGTCGTCGATTATAAGCACCTTTACACCGGCCAGCCGGGCCTCAAGCTGTTCTATCTTTCCCTCGGCTATGGCCCGGTCGATGCCTCTTGAAAATCTTATCCCGTCGGTAACGAAGATGTTGTCCAGCCCGAGGGACTCGGAAAGGGCGTAAGCTATGAAGTTGATGAAATGCGTCTTGCCGGAGCCGGGTTCCCCGAAAACCATCAGGGGGTTGCAGATCAGGCCGGGGTCGTCCACGATGTTCATGGCGGCCGCGTGGGCGAAACGGTTATAGGTGCCGGGAAACAGCGTGGTGGGGATCAGGGGCAGTTCCATATCCCAGCCGCGGCCTGCCGGGGGCGGCGGGGGCTGCTGCATGGAAGTCTTCCTGGCCGTTTCCGGCGCCGGGCGCTGGGTGCGGGTGGAAATGGACGGGATCTGCATTCCGTAGGGCGTGTGCGCCGGTTCGGCGGCGGCCTGGCCGTCCGGGGGGAGCTTGGGACTGCCCTCCGGTTCATTATGCCTGATAGCGTCTTCCATATCTATATTATAAGTGCGGGACCTAATATTAATATAAATTAAAACTCATATCTTTATCAAATCGCGGCGGAGGTAAAACGGCCACGGCCGGCCGGCGCTCACTTGCCGGCGAGCTGGCCGCAGGCGCCGGAGATGTCCGCCCCCAAACTCTTGCGGATGGTGACTTCCAGGCCCATTTCTTCCAGCAGGTCGGCGAAGATCTTTATGCGTTCCCGCTCGGGGGCCCTGAAGGTGCCGCCGGTGCGGTTATAGGGGATAAGGTTGACCACGAAGTATTTGGGGGCCGCCACCGTGCGCAGCCAGGAGTTAAGCTTGGCCGCCTGGCTGCGGCTGGCGTTGTAGCCTTCCAGCATGACGTATTCCACGAAGACGCGGCGCTTGGTCATGACGATGTAATCCGTAAGCGCTTTGGCCAGCTGTTTTAAAGGGTAGGTGTTGTTGAGCGGGACAAGGTTGTTGCGGACCTCGTCCTCCACGCTGTGCAGGGAGATCGCCAGGTTGCACTGCGGGAAGTCCTTGGCGAAACGCCGTATCCCCGGCACATGGCCGGCGGTGGAGACCGAGAGGTGGCGCTGCCCCAGCCCTATCAGTTCCGGGTCCGACATGGCGCGCAGGGCCTCGGCGACGGAGTCGTAGTTCAGGAAGGGCTCGCCCATGCCCATGAAGATCACGCTGCCGATCTTGTGCGACCCTTTGGTCTTGAGGTAATGCGCCGCGGCCAGGAACTGGTCGGTTATTTCGTCGGGGGACAGGTTGCGCTTGAGCCCTTTGCGGCCGGTGGCGCAGAAGGGGCAGCGTACCGGGCAGCCGGCCTGGGTGGAAACGCAGAGACTCCATTTTTCCGGCAGGAGGTTCAGCAGCACGGTCTCTATTTTCAGCCCGTCCTTCAGTTCGAAGGAGAACTTGACCGCGTCGCCTTTTTTGGAGACCAGGGTCTCCAGGGGTTCCACGGCGTGGATCCGGAACCTGGCTCTCAGCTTTTCGCGCAGCGCTGCGGGCAGAACGGCCACCTCGTCCCACGAGGCCGCGAAGTTCTTGTAAACGGCGTCGCGCACCTGCTTCAGGCGGAAAGCCGGCAGGCCGCTTTCTTCAAGGAAAACGGAAAGTTTTTTAAAGTCCATAGTGTAACGACAAGTCTACCAAATTTAGGGGAATTCAACCCCGGCGCCGGGCGGCAGCCGGGGTTGCGCTGGCGGCTCTCAGATGGGGCAGATGGGGGCGGTCGGCTGCTTTGCGCAGTTGACTACTTCAGGCGCCAGCAGGGGCCGGAAGACGGGAACGAAAATCTCTTTATTTATGGATTTAAGAGAGGCCTGGTAATCGAAAAAATAAGAGCCGTGCCAGTCTTTTATGTTCCTGATCTTGAAAAGGTCGCGCTTGGCGTCCTTTTTGAGCAGTTTGTTGTGCAGTATCAGGTCTATAAGTTTGGGTTCCACGTTCTCCACGCTCGCGTCCGCCTGGGAGTTGGAGTCGGCGGCGGGAATGGCGTTGGAATAAGCGTCGCGCGAGGCCCAGATATTGGTCCAGACCTTGACGCTGGCCGGCTTGGAGACCGACTTCTCAAGATCTTCCTTGCGCACTTCGTACTTCATGAACAGCTTCACCACGAAGTTGGCGGGCACCAGCGGGGAACCGGCGGTTATAAGTTTGTTTATCCTGAGATCGGGACGGTAGCTTTCCAGGCGGTGCAGGGCCTCGTGCGCGAGCACGGAGCCCCAGCTGTGCGCCAGGATATAGACGGGCCGCCCCGTGGCCTTGTAGGAATCGCAGACGGCGGCTATCTTTTTCTCCAGTTCGGGCACGAACTTGTCGGTGTCGGCCGGGTCGCGGGACCAGGCAAAAGGCACCACGATAACGTCATGCTTTTCGTAGCCGGGGATCTCCTTAAGTTTCTGCTCCAGGTAATTGTCCGGCAGGCGCTGCCCGGCTGAGGCCTTGGCCAGGTCGCGGACGTCCTCATCGTTCTCGAGGAAGAAATAATCTTTGTTAAAGGCCACGAACCCGTTGATCAGGTCCTCTTCGGCTATCTTCTTGCCGGGGAAGAATATCTTTATGACCTTCAGGAAATGTTTCATTTCCAGCGGGCCCCAGCCGATCTCGCCGAAATTAAGCCCGGAGACGGTTATGACCACCGGGTCGAGGCCGTCTTTCTGTATTATGGCTTCCGCGATGGCGCGGGGCGGGAGCGGGGGATTAATGGCGGCCGTGAGTTCTTTGACATCGGCCTTGTTGAGGGTGTTGAGTTCGGCCGCGTGAGCTGCTGCGGCAAGCGAGAAAACTGCAAAAACGGCGACAAATGCGGTTTTTATCATTTTCATATTAATAGTAGAATAATGATATCAAATTTACCCGGTTTTGACCATTGTCAATCAAGCGCGGGCCGCAGGCCCGCAATGCGGTTATCCTGAGGATATACTACCTATGGGTTTAGAAAAAAACAGATTCGATCAACTGGGCGTTTTTCTGGCCCTCAATTTCTGTCTTTCACTGCTCATCTGCTCGTTTTTCCTGTTCTTCGCGGGGGGGCACCCGCTGGAACTGGCTTTTGTCTCCCTGGCGCTGGTTTCCAACACGGCCATGCTGTACGCGGCCCTGGCCCTGCCGGTGCTGGCGCTGTTCCTTATGGGGGGCGTGCGGCTAGCCGGGGCGGCCTTGGCTTTTTTTCAGCTTGCGCTGGTCACCGACGCCGCCGTTTATAAGATCTTCAAGTTCCATCTGAATTCAATGGTCGTGAACCTGCTGCTCACACCGGGCGGTCTGGATTCTCTCGAGCAGGGCTGGGGGATGAAGGCGCTTTTTGCGGCTATCGCCGCGGCTATGGCCGGCCTGCAGTGGCTTTTCTGGCGCTGGTCACGGACGATATCTGAAAGGACCGCCGGGCGCGGCCTGTTCTTCAAGCCGGCGCTGGCGCTGCTGTGCCTGTTCATCCTGGCCGACAAAGGGCTTTTCGCCTGGGGGACGCTTTACGATTCGGTCTATATAACCCGCAACGCCCAGCTTTTCCCGCTTTACCAGCCGCTGAAGATCCGCACTTTCGCCGGCAAGTATCTCGGCGTCAAGCTGGACAACGAGGTGAAGGGCGGTATCGACGTAAAATATTCCGGCCTGGCCTATCCCGCAGCGCCGCTGGTCGTTAAATCTCCCGCCAAACCGCTGAATTTAGTGGTGATAGTGGTGGATTCCCTGCGCCGGGACATGTTCACGGCGGATATCATGCCGGAAACCTGGGCTTTCGCCGGGAAGGCCGCGGTCTTCCGCAACCATTACAGCGGGGGGAACTGCACCCGCTTCGGTATTTTTTCGGTGTTTTACGGCATCTACGGCAATTACTGGTTCAATATGCTGGGAGAGCGCCGCGGCCCCGTGCTGATGGACACCCTGGCGGCACAGGGTTATGACCTGCGCCTGTACGCCAGTTCCAAGCTCAGCTTTCCGGAGTTCAACAAGACCTGTTTCGTGAACGTGCCGCGCGCGGGGATCTACGACGAACCGGCCGCGGCCGGGGTGGACGGGCGCGACGAGGAGATCTCCGGCAAGCTGACGGAGTATATCAGGGGCAGGAAAGAAAAAAAACCCTATTTCGCCTTCGTGTTCTATGACGCCTCCCACGGGGCTTACGAGTATCCGCCGGGCTTTGAGAAATTCAAGCCGTCGGCCGATACCAACCGCCTGCTGCTCAATAAGGACAATATAGGGCCGCTGTTCAATAAATACAAGAACTCCGTCCTGTTCGACGACCACCTCATCGGCGGCATACTTAAAGCCGTAAAAGATACCGGCGGCCTGGCCGATACGGCCGTGCTGATAATGGGGGACCACGGCGAGGCCTTCCTGGAGCGCGGGCGCTACGGCCACAACCAGGGCTACAGCCCCGAAGAGGTGCGCGTGCCGCTGGTGCTGTACCTGCCCGGGCGCGCGCCTTATGTCACCGACGGGCTGACCAGCCACATGGACATCGTGCCCACCCTGCTGCCGCTCCTCGGCGTGAAGAACCCGGCCTCGGATTATGCCGGCGGCCGGAGCCTGTTCGACAGGAGCCCCAGGCAGTTCGTGGCCGCGTTCTCCTGGGACTCGGCGGCTATAATAAAAAACGACGAAACACTGGAGATGCCGCTGGAGATGTATAAGGGCGGGCTTAAGGTCTACGACGCGAACTACGCCGAAGTGCCCGGCAAGCGGGCCGCCGCGGTTTTCTCGCCGCTGATAATGCAGTTCCAGAAAGAGGCCAGAAGATTCAGTAAATGACCGCCGCCCTCCCCGGCGCCGGGGTGGGGCTGAATTCCTGCCGCCAACCGGTTCTACCTGAGCTGGTTGGCGGCTTTTTTTATTATGGGCCCCGGGGCTTTTTTAGAGGCCTTGAGTTCGGCCGTCCCGTATAATTTAATGTAATCCTGCCTGAGGCCGGGGCAGATGGCTTGCAGGGAGCATTTTGAGCAGGCGGCGCCCTGCGCTTTTTCACCGAGATAGAGGGTGCCTTTGAGATGGCCGAGCTTGAACGTGTCTATCGAGCGGTGCTCGTAGCCCGGGGTCAGGCAGAGAGGGAAGCCGTCCGTCAGGAATTTCACGCCGCCGTCGTCGAAGATCTTGAAAGCCTTTAAGAGGCCCGGCTTTATGGCCGTCAGGCGCGGCACCAGCCAGGTCCTTTTTTCCACATGCCCCAGCACCTTCAGCATGTTGATCTCGATATAGAGGATATCGGGGAAGGCCGCGGCTATGAATCCGGCGTACTGCGGCAGGAAGCGGCCCGTCAGCGAGTTCACCACGAAGGTCAGCCGTACCTTGCCGCCTCCCGCCACGGCTATAAGGTTGCGGACGGCGGCTATTCTTTTTTTGAAATTATTTTTGGTCCGCGTCAGCAGGTCGAAGAGCTTGGGGGTGTGCGCCGGGATCTGCACATTGAACATCGTCACCCCGGCGTCCAGCAGGGCCCTCACGAACTCCGTATCGTCGAGATTCGAGCCGTTGGTGACGAGGATGATGTCTTTGGTGCCCCGTTCCTTGGCGTAGGCCACCCATTTCAGCAGGTCTTTGGCCAGCACGGGCTCGCCGCCCTCCACGCAGATGGAGTCCCTGAACGTGTTTATCAGCCGCTTTATCCTGCCGGGGGAATCGGCCGGATCGTAGCCGCCCCTGGAACAGAAAAGACATTTCTGGTTGCAGGCGTCGGTTATGCAGATGATGGGCTCGTTGTTCTTCATGGACGGTCCGTGCCGGTCCGGGGCCCGGCGCTCCTGGCGCGCCGCCTGGCCTTGCGCTTCCTGATCTTCGCTATCTCTTTAAGGCGCCCGGAGGTTTCCGGGGAGATCCTGACCTCTATCTCGTCGACCAGTTCGCGCAGGGCGATGAAGCGGTTGAGGGAGCGTTTGCGTTCGCGCTGGCAGCGCACTATCAGGCCCAGCGGCGGGTATTTCAGGAGCACGGTGTTGGAGGTCTTGTTTATCTTCTGGCCGCCGTTGCCCGAACCCCTTATGAACTGCTCTTCCACCAGCTTCAGGTCCAGGCCGAGGCGGGCGATGCGCGCTTTCAGCGCCAGGACCTTGGCCGGGGTGATCTCCGAAAATTCGTGAAAATTCATGGGTGCCGCGGCCGCTAATCCTGGATCATCCCGTGCTCGCGCAGGTATTTGCGGATGTGCGACCGGGCGCCCGCGGTCTTTACGGAGGCGAGCCAGTCCTTCTTGGGGGCGGAGTTCTTGCGGGTTATTATTTCGCAGATATCGCCGCTTTTCAGAGGAACATCCAGGCGCGCCATCTTGTTGTTGACCTTGGCGCCTATGCAGGTGTTGCCTATGTCGGTGTGGATAGCGAAGGCGAAGTCCAGCGGGGTGGCGTCCACCGGCAGGGGTTTCACGTCGCCTTTGGGCGTAAAGATGAAGATCTGGTCCAGCTCCAGGTCCGTCTTGAAACTTTCTATGAATTCCCTCGGGCTAGAGAGGTCCTGCAGCCATTCCATCCACTGCCGCAGCCAGTTGAGCTTCTCGTCCAGGTGGTGGTCGGCGCCCTTCTCGCCCAGCTTGTAGCGCCAGTGCGCGGCGATGCCGTACTCCGAGGTGCGGTGCATTTCCTCGGTGCGGATCTGGATCTCGATGATCTCGCCGGAGGCCGCCATCACGCTGGTGTGGAGGCTCTGGTACAGGTTCATCTTGGGCACGGCTATATAGTCGGTGAAAGAGCCGGCCACCGGTTTGAAGACCGAGTGCACCGTGCCCAGCAGCGCGTAGCAGTTTATCACCGTGTCGGTGATGATGCGCACGCCCAGGGCGTCCTGGATCTCCTCGAAGGGCTTCTGCTGGCGCAGCATTTTGCGGTAAATGGAATAAAGGTTCTTCGCGCGGGACAGCACGCGGTGCGGGATCTGGGTGCCGCCCAGGTGGCCCTCCACGCTGACCTTGAAATCCTCCAGCAGCTTCTCCCGCATCGCGTAACGCAGCTGCACTTTGGTCAGCAGGCTCTGGTATTCGTCGGGGTGGAGGTACTTGAAAGAGAGGTCTTCCAACTGGCTCTTGAGCTGGAAAATGCCGAGGCGCTGCGCCAGCGGCGCGTAGAGGGACAGGGTCTCGTGGCTGATCTCAAGCTGTTTCTCGCGCGTGAGAAAGTTCAGCGTGCGCATGTTGTGCAGGCGGTCGGCCAGCTTGATGACTATCACGCGGATGTCCTTGGCCGTGGCCAGGAGCATCTTGCGCCAGTTCTCCGCCTGGGCCTCGTCGCGCGAGGAGAACTTGAGCGTCTCTATCTTGGTGACGCCCGCCACCAGCTCGTAGACCTCCTCCCCGAACTCCTTCCTGAAGGTTTCGTGCGGGATCTTGGTGTCTTCAAGCACGTCGTGCAGCAGGCCGGCCGCCACGGTCTCCTGGTCCATCTTGTAGTCCACCAGGATCTCGGCCACGGCCGCGCAATGCACGAAGTACATCTCGCCGGAGGCGCGCTTCTGGCCCTGGTGGGCCTCGCTGGAATAGTTCCAGGCGTATTCCAGCACGGTGGTGTCCTGGCTGGAGTATTCCTTGAATTTTTTAAGCAGTTCGTCCAGTTCCATTGGCGTTATTCTCCGAGCAGATGCATGAGCAGCACGGTGAGGAAGCCGGCGGGGAGGAGCGCCGGGATGAGCCGGTCGTAGGCCTTGTGCAGGCGCGGCAGGATATCCGCCATGGCTATATAGAGGAAGGAGCCGCCCGAGAGCCCCAGCGCGAAAGCCTCGGCCGAAGGAGGGATGCTCTTGAGCACGGGCGCGGCTATGAAAGCGCCCAGCGGGGTGGCTGCCGCGAGCGCAAGGCTGAAGGCCAGGGCCTGGCGCCGGGTCTTCCCGGCGTGCAGCAGCAGCGAGACCAGGGTTATGCCGTCCGCGAACTTGTGCAGGATAACGCCCAGCGCTACGTTGAGGCCCGCCACCGTGCCCGGGGAGAAGCCGACGGCTATGTTGAACCCGTCGAGAAGGGAGTGCAGGCCCAGGGCGGCCAGCGCGGCCGCGCCTATGTGGTGCACCGTGCATTCCTCCATGTATTCGCTCGAAGAACAGCGCGCCGAGAAGGTCTCGAGGGTAAAAAGGGCGAAAAGGGCGGTCAGCGCGCCGTAGGAAAGCGCCGGGGCGTTAAGGCCGAAGCCGGCCGGAAGGATGTCCATCAGGGCGGCCGCTATCAGCACGCCGGCGGCGTAGGCGAGCGCGCGGGCCAGGAAGGTCTTGCTGAACCCGCCGAACCGGAGTACGGCGCCGGAGCCGGCCAGCGTAAAAATAACGGCCAGTATGCTGAAAAGAATTACCATTTACCGCGCTCCCTTATGACTGCGCTTCGTACAGGCCCTTGTAGACGCCGCCCAGTGCCAGCAGCTCCTCATGGGTGCCGGTCTCGGCCAGCTCGCCTTTCTTGAGCACGAAGATCTTGTCGGCGTTCTTTACCGTGGAGAGGCGGTGGGCCACCATTATCACGGTGCGGCCGCCGAGAATGCGCTCTATGGCGCCCTGTACCGCCTGTTCGCTGGCGGTGTCCAGGTTGGAAGTCGCTTCGTCGAGCAGCAATATCTTGGGCTTCTTGATTATGGCGCGGGCGATGGCCAGGCGCTGGCGCTGCCCGCCGGAAAGCTTCACCCCGCGCTCGCCCAGCCGCGTGTCGTAGCCCTGCGGCATGGCGGTGATGAAGGCGTGCGCGTCGGCGGCCTTGGCCGCGTCCGTCACCTCGTCCATGGAGGCGCCCGGGCGGCCGATGGTGATGTTGCCGTACACGGTGTCGTCGAAGAGTATCGTGTCCTGGGTGACCAGGCCCATGTGCGCGCGCAGGTCGGTGGTGTCCAGGTCCAACATATCGTGGCCGTCGGCCTCTATCCTGCCCGAGATCGGATCGAAGAAGCGCAGCAGCAGGTGGATGATGGTGGTCTTGCCCGAGCCGGAAGGGCCCACGAAAGCGGCCACTTCGCCGGGGTTGATGGTGAAGGACAGGTCTTTGAGCACCTGGGTGTCACGCGAGGGGTATTTGTAATTGACGCCCTTGAACTCCACCTTGCCTTCGAGTTTGTCGATATTCTTGGTGGTGGCCTTGATTATGACGGTGGGTTTTTCCTCGAGGATCTGGTAGATGCGCTCCCAGGCCGCCATGCCCTGCTGCAGTTTGGAATTCAGGTTGGCGATGTTCTTTAAGGGCACGTAGGCGGTCACGTAGGCCGCCACGAACGAGAAGAACTGGGCCGTGGTCATGGTGCCGTCGAAAATGGCTTTGCCGCTCAGATAAATAATGCCGATGAGTACGATGCCGCTGATGAATTCCATGATGGGGCCGCTCATGGCGGTGGCGCGCAGGTACCGCATCATCTTGCCGAAGTAGGCGTCGTTGGACACTTTGAACTTCGCTATGGCCTGTTCCTCGTAATTGAAGGCCTTGACCACGGTTATGCCCTGCAGGCTCTCCTGGAACTTGTGGGAGATCTCGCCCACTATCACATTGCTCTCGGCCGAGGCGCGCCGCATTTTCTTGCCCAGTACGCCTATTATCACGGCGATTACCGGCAGGACCACCACGGAGATGATGGCCAGCTTCCAGTTGATGTAGAAAAGCAGCCCGACGCAGGCGATGACGGTGAGCACGTCGCGGATGCCGTAAAGCGGGATGAACTGCACGGTGCTCTGCACATTGTTGAGGTCGTTAATGACGCGGCTCATCACGTCGGAGGAGCGCTTGCGCCAGTAGAACTCTATGGAGAGGCGGTGGATGTGCGTGAAGAGGTCCTCGCGGATGTTCTGCACCACCCGCTGCCCCACCCAGCTCATGAGGTAGGCGTTGGTGTATTCCACCAGCATGCGCAGCACGAACAGCCCCGGCAGGGCTATTACGATGAGGCGCAGCATGCTCATGTCCTTATTGACGAAGACGCCCTGGATGACGGGGCCGGAGATGTAGATGACCGCGTTCTTGATGGCGGCCAGCACGATCATGGAAACGGCGGCCTGGAACAGGCGGACCTTGTGGGGTTTCAGGTACTGTATCAGCGCTTTGGCCAGTACTTTAAGCCGGGCTTTGTCGGACACGGCGCGCGCTAAGGGTTCGGTCATGGTCAGCTCAGGTAGGTCAGGATCTTCTGCGCGGCGCGTTCGGCCGCCCCGTGCGAGCCCAGCATGTTCCGCAGGCCGATAAGTTCCTTGCGGGCGGCGTGCAGGCGGGCGGGGTTGTTTATGAAGGAGAAGGCCTCCTGGGCCAGGTTATCCACTGTGGCTTTCTCCTGTATCAGTTCTTTTACCGCCGGCTTCTTGAGGAGGATATTCACCAGGGAGACGTAGGGGGTCTTTACCACCCGCTTGGCCACCTCGTAGGTGAATTTGGACATTCTGTAGGCCACGGCCATGGGCACGCCCAGCAGCGCGTTCTCCAGCGTGGCTGTGCCGGAGCAGGTGAAGGCGAAGTCGAGCTTGGCGCGCTGTTTATAATCCTTCTCGCGCACTATCTCGATGTCCTTGGACCAGTACTTCTCAACGCTTTCCAGGGCCGGCACTATGTTCTCGTCGGGGAATTCCGGCACGGCGAACAGGTAGCCGCGCGCTTTGGGGTGTTCTTCTTTTATGCGGTAGAAGGCCTTTAAGAAAAGCGGCAGGTGGCGCGAGATCTCGGATTTACGCGAGCCCGGCAGGATGCCGATGTTCCACGCGCCGTTCTCCGGCGGGGTGTCTTTTTTCTCCGGTTCCGGCATGATGTCAAGCAGCGGGTGGCCCACGAAAGTGGCGTTGCCCTTTACTTTTTTATAGAGCGCCTCTTCGAAGGGGAAGATGACGAAGATCTCGCGGGTGAGCTTGGCGATCTTGGCGGCGCGGCCTGCCCGGGAGGCCCAGACCTGCGGGCTGATGTAATAGAACGCGGGGATGTTCCTGTGCGCGGCCAGCCCCAGCACCTGGTGGTTGAAGCCGTAGAAGTCCACGGCTATCACGCAGGCGGGGCGCTTTTCGTCCATATAGCGGCGCACCAGCTTTATCAGCTTGAGCCAGAGAAAGAAATTTTTGAAGGGTTCCGCGAAGCCCACGGCCCCCACGGAGACCAGGTTGTAGATGAAGTGCGTGGAAACTTCCTGCATGCGCACGCCGCCTATGGCGGTCACCAAAATTTCGGGGTCTTTGGCGCGCAGGGCTTTTATCAGGTTGGCCGCGTGCAGGTCGCCGGACGGGTCGCCAGCCACTACCAGTATATTTTTATTAGTCGGTGCGATTTTAGCCATAAAATTTACAGATGACCGCCGCCCCGGGGCGCGGGCGGCCGCCAAAAAGCCCCGGGCTTTTAGTGTTTGTCGATGCCCGCGTTCTTCAGGCCTTCTTCTACCAGCACCTTGGTCACTTTGCCGATGTCGGAGATGGAGCGGGCCAGGGATTCCTGGGCCTCGGGGGCCTTGGAGCCGGAGGCCTCAAAGCGGCGCATGTGCTCGGTAATGCTCAGCGCCAGGCGCAGCGCCTTCAGGCCCTTCTCGCCGCTAGGTGTGGGGGTCTTGGCGGTCTTGATGCAGTCTATGAAGTGGTTGAGCTCTTCCTTGATCGGCTGTTTCGGCTCGAGCTTGGGGAAGGTGATCTCGATGTCCTTGAGGGACTTCACCACCGGGGTTTTCTTGGTGTAGATCTTCAGGCGGGAGCTGACATAGTCCACCGAGATATAGGCGTCCTGCTGGTAAATGCGCATGCGGCGGGAGGCTTCCATGCTGGCGCGGCTGGCGGTGATGTCCGCCACGCAGCCGTTCTTGAACTTGAGGCGCACGTTGCAGATGTCCTCGTGGTTGGAGAGCATGCTTGCGCCGATGGCCTCGAAGGACTCCACCTCGGAGTCCAGCATGGTCAGTATGATGTCCAGGTCGTGGATCATGAGGTCCAGGGTGACTCCGGTGGCGGCCACGCGGGGGTCGTACGGGCCCAGGCGCTCGATGGTGACATAACGGGGGTTCTTCACGTGCTTCATGGTTTCCACCACGGCGGAGTTAAAGCGCTCGGAGTGGCCCACCTGCAGCACTACCTTGTTCTTTTCGGACAGCTCCAGCAGTTTGCGGGCGCCTTCCTCGGAATTGGTGATGGGCTTTTCCATCAGCACGTGCACGCCGGCCTCCAGGGCCTTTATGCCGATCTCCGCGTGATATTCGGTGGGGGCGGCCACTACCAGGGCGTCCACCTGGTTGAGCAGCTCTTCTACCGTCTTATAGGCCACGCAGTTGTAGCGCCAGGCCAGCATCTGGGCGCGCAGGAGGTTGGGATCGGAAACTCCTACCAGTTCGACTCCGGGCAGGGTGGAAAGGGTGCGGGTGTGGAAGCCGCCGAGTTTACCGGCGCCTATGACGCCGAAGCGCATCTTTTTTTCTTTTTCAGCCATGATGTCCTCTTGAACCGGGAAAATGAACGAAATCCGGGGCGAAGGCCCGTCTTAACCCTATTATTCTACTAAATGAGGGGAGTCTTTAAATACGGGCTTTATAATTAATTTAAAGATAAAACGCGCCGAATCGCGCTGTAAAAGGTAAAATACTCGTAAGTCCTTAAAATGGCGGATTATTTTTAAGGCACTCAGGAACTATGGTGAACACTGAAAACGCTGCGCCGTTGCCTAAAACCGACCCGGTCCTTATTTCCGGCGGCATGGGCGTGCGTATTTCCTGGTGGGTCATGTCCAGGATAGTCTCGATGATGGGCGGGCTGGGCGTGGTGTCCGGCACCGGTCTCGAGGTGGTCTACCCGCGCCTGCTGCAGGACGGCGACCCCGGCGGCCACGTAAGGCGCGCCTTTACCGAGCTGACCCGCCGGCGCCCCGCGCTGGCCGGGCCTGTCTGGGAACTTTTTGATAAATATTACATCGAAGGCGGCCGGGCCCCCGGCACGCCTTACAAGGCCGTGCCTCCCTGCCGGCTGACCCGCATCGAGAATTTCCGCCCCGGGCCCGATTCCTTCTGGGAGCTGCCCCGGGAGATGCAGGTGCTGGTGCTGGCGGCCAATTTCGCCGAGGTCTGGCTGGCCAGGGAAGGCCATGACAGGCCAGTGGGTATAAATTTCCTGCGCAAGGTGGAGCGGCCCCTGCCCTGGGCGCTGTACGGGGCGATGCTCGCCGGCGCGGCCTATGTGCTGGTGGGCGCGGGCAGCCCGGACGAGCTGCCGGCCATGATAGAGAAGCTTTCCAGGCATGAGCCGGCCGCCATGTCCCTTAAGGTCTACGGTACCCGTTCGGATTCAGGCGCCTTCTACGCCGCGGTGCGGCCGGAGGTGCTGGATGCCGGCGGCGCGCCCCTGCCGGTCCCTAAATTCCTCGCCATCGTTTCCTCGTTCGGCCTGGCTAACGCCCTGGCTTCCTCTCCCGCCACGCGGCCCTACGGTTTTGTGGTGGAAGGGTCTGAAGCCGGCGGCCACAGCGTGGCGCCTTCTAAAATGAATTTCGACAAGGCGGGGCGGCCGCTGCTTGTCTATACCGACGCCGACAAGGCCGATATCGGCGCCATAGCGGGGCTCGGGCTGCCTTTCTGGCTGGCCGGGGCTTACGGCAGCCACGCGCGGCTGAATTCCGCCAAAGCGCTTGGCGCCTCGGGCATACAATTCGGTACGCTGGCGGCGCTTTCCGCCCAGTCCGGCATGACCCAGGAACTCCGGTCCCGGGTACTTAAACTTCTGGCCGCCGGCGAGCTTAAGATAGTCAACAGCATGATCTCGCCCACCGGTTTCCCCTTCAAGGTGGCGCAGGTGCCCGGCACTATATCGGAAGAGGCGGTCTATGCGGCCCGCAAGCGCCGCTGCGACATAGGCCTGCTGCAGGTTAATTATCTGACGCCCGAGGGGGAGCTGGGGTACCGCTGCCCCGCGGAAGATGTCGAGACTTTTATCGCCAAGGGCGGCCGGGTGCAGAACACCGTCGGCCGCGGCTGCCTGTGCAACGCGCTGCTGGCGGCGGCCGGAGTCCCGCAGATCTGCCACGGCGGCTATGTTGAGCCGCCTATCGTCACGTTGGGCGAGGGCCTGGACGCGGCCAAAGAGCTGCTGGCGCAGCTGCCGCCCGGCCAAGAAACCTACACCATCGGCCGTGCGCTGAAGTTCCTGCGCGAAGCCGCCTGAAATATGCGGAATAAAATAGGGCCTTTTCGGATAAATTTAGAATCCACCTTTCGCAATACCCCAATTTCCAGTTAGGCATGGGTAACACGATTCTCATCGTAGAAGACGACAAGCGCCAGCGAGAGGCGTTGGTAAAATATTTTACCAGCTTCGGGTTTACGGCATACTCCGCCAGCAGTTGCCATGAAGCTGTTGAACTGGCTTTTAAGTACCTGCCCGATTGTTTTCTGCTTGATTTCCATCTCGGCGATGAGACCGCGCTTCTTATCTGCCTTTCTGTGCGCGGTTGCTCGCAACTCCGGGAAGCCCCAATCGTAATACTAAGCGGCGATGATCAACAAGTCGCCGATTGTTATGATAGCTGCCAGGCGGATGCTTTCATCCTAAAAGGACATGGGTATAAGGCTGCTTTGGCAGCAATAAAGCGGCAGTTGCGCCGGGGTGGCAGACCATGCTCTACCCAGGAGCCTTCTGACTTTGTTTTGGACCATAAGGCTATGCGGGTGATTAAAGCCGGGGTGCCGCTGGCTAAACTTTCCCAGGAACAATTCAGGCTTCTATCGCTTCTTTTCGAAAACAGGCCGCGCTGCGTTTCCAGCAATGAAATTATCGCGCAAGTGTTTGCCGAGTCCCCGCGCAATCCAGCGGAAGCGCTTTCTGCCCTGGTGTATAGGTTGCGTAAGGCGCTTAGGCACCCCTATGCCCGCAGGATAGCCCGCAAAAAGGGGCGCGGATGGGCATATATACAGCCCCGGTTGCGTGTAAAAACGACTATTTAGCCGCCTTTTGGGTCATTCCCATACCACTACTTCCTCCGACGTAAAACCCTCTCCAACATGACGCCCGTGCCATTGACTTCAGGCAAGGCGCCCCATATACTATTCTCCAAAGCTGGTGGTTTGTTATGGAGATTCGCATATGAGAAATTTGAATTCTGCTTTGTTTCTGCTCCTTTCGGTCGTTTCTTTTGCATATTCTGCGCCAAAAAGCGTGGAAATTAAAAATTCAACCACCACGGTTGTCGGCGCGAATTCCTCACAGCCGAGCTCCAGATTAAAAGAGAGAATTAAAAATATAAACACCACTACTTCCGCTGAGACAAAGGATGATGATAAAACGATCCAAAATTTAGCATACAAGCTTGATTCCGATGTTGATGCGCTCCCGATTGATAAAGACCTTATAAATTCCACCCGGGATAAGACCCTTAACTGGCGGACCAGGTATCTTCTTTTGGGCCGTATTGGCCATGCCAAAGATAAAAAAATCTCTAAAGATGAGGAAATGACGCTTTATTCGGACACTTTATTGGATAAACAGGAGCATGATAGGGTCAGAAAGCTTGCGGCTTGGTTCTTAATGGAGCCCGCAAAAACCAATGCAAAAGCTCGCCAGGCTCTTAGTCTGGCCGCCAAAGATAAAACCATGCCAGGTCCAGTGCTTGAGTCTGTAATGATAAGCGCAGGCTATGCGGGCATAGATGATGTGGACGCTTTGAAAGGCCTGATGGAGCGTGATCCAAAGACAAACAATGAAATTGGAATAAATTTGAACGCAGTGCGGGCTTTGGGGAAATCCAAGGACCCCCGGGCCATAGGTATGTTGTTTAAGATAATGGATGAGAGCCAGCCGGATTCATTTTATCATGCTACGGCGCTTGGTGAGTTTTCAGCCATATTGAGGGATCCCACTACGGAAGTTAAAATCCGGGCTATGCTTGTGCCCAGGCTATTGAAACTTCTGGACGACAGGTCCCATTATGGTGCTTCAAGGCAAACTGCCGGTAGACTTTTATTGCGGCTTAATGAAACCAGAGCTATCGACCCTATAATAAAATGGATTAAACCTGAAAAAGACGGCGGTGGAGGGGGGACTGACGCTGTATGGGCGGCGGAGATACTGGCAGAGTTTGGAGATAAAAGGGCTATTGTGCCGATAGAGGAACTGCTGAATAATTTTGCCACAGATGTGCGGTGGACTGAGCTTATTAAAAGATATCCCATGTACAGATTCCCGGAAGAGGCGATAGATTATGTGCACATACAGGAATGCCTTAAAAAATTGAAAGGTGAAGAATATAATAAGTCTAAGGTGATGCTACCCTTGGGCCACTAGGTTAAACTTATGCGCACAGTATGTGTGAGAATAAATTCACCCCGGATCAGCATTATGGCTTCTGCCATTTGCTCCCTATTTCTTTTTACACAATGTCCGCAATGGTTGATTGCTTCCTGTGAGCAAGATCAAACAGCTGTAATGCCGTCGCTGGCGGTTACCGTGCCGGGGCCCGATTGGTACGGGCATTGCCAAAACTATGACCCTAGTAATCCTTGTATAAATTATTTCGGCGATAATGCGGGCAGCTATTTTGGCGGAGTGTATACGCTAGTCGGGATAGTCTAGACCAGTTCTAGGCTCTTCCTAAGGTGGTCTGCATCAAGCTGTTCCTGCCGTCGGTAACGTTCCAAGCCATCCCTGCCTTGTAGGCTTCC